>JFJP01037006.1_pt1 | contig 36136 bp, 38 predicted proteins | sample 431651 | NCBI WGS metagenome assembly JFJP01 (sample SAMN02602958, study PRJNA72255) | Microbial mat metagenome, whole genome shotgun sequencing project. | biome: fresh water; feature: sink hole; material: water; isolation source: purple microbial (photo- and chemosynthetic) mats found in... | reverse complement strand
TAAATGGAATTCATTATTTAATACAATATTTCCTGTACCTATTATTGTAGGTGTTAAATGGAATTCATTATTTAATACAATATTTCCTGTAATGACAGACGGTATATATAAACGCATGCGAACATTATGCGTAATTGAACTAGATATAATCTCAGTACATCCTAATTTGAACATGAGGCTAATTGTAATAGCGTCCGTTATAATTTCAGTATTTGTAATAAGTAATGGTAGGTCAAGGACTAAATCATTCACAAAACTTCTTGGGTTTATAACATCGTTTATATTGAATATATCTACATAGTTATTAAATTGTAAAGTATCTTTTGTAAGTGAAGAAACATGCAATAGATAAGCCTCATTCATGTGTGAATATAAATTATCTCTTTGCAAATTATTACTATCTGTTTCAAAACCACTGTGACGAATAACACCTATATCAAGCATATCTACTATTAGCTTATCTAATTCGATACCTAAAATGTTTCTTGTTGTGCTTACTACACCAATTACCATTTCGACGAAAGCTCTACTAAGCGCATAGTTTTTTGTATCTAAAATATAAATATTTGGTACATGTATTCTCACATCATCGAGTTTATTTATATTTTTAGATATAAATGTAATTATACCAATATTTAATTTATTTCTATCTGACTCTAAGGCGCTAGTTTCACCAAATGGAAATACTAAATTCAAATCAATAAAAACAATATCTTTGTCTATATTACGAATATAGAGTATAAATACAGGTGCTGAATCTATGTAATCCAAACTATTATCTAAATTACGTTGATCACCGACTCTAACTGATGGTCTTGGTATAACAACAATAGGTGGTTCAGTATTATTACTGATTACTTCAATAGAATAGCTACTTAAAAGTTTAAATATATTTACCATTGCTAACTGAAGTTTTCTAATTGATAAATAATCTTTGTTATTTGATAGACCGGTAGTTTCAATAGTTATAGATGAAGCCAATTCATAAAAATCTAAATTAGAATATTGTGGAAAATCTAAGCTTAACCTATTCATCCAATCTGTATAAAGTTCGGTTCCAGCTGAAACTTTAATATCTGCATATAGCCCAGTTATTGCCGCTTGTGTATAACCCCTTTGTGTTAAGTCTTCAGCACTAGCTTCGAATAGATATTGCTTTATAGTAGATAAATAAATTAATTTACATTCTTGAAAAAATGCATCAGTAGAATTTAATACAGGTGTAACGGGTACCGTTGAATATATATAATCAATATCATTTGAATTTAAGTGTGACCGAGTAGTCATATCTAGTAATTTAGATTTAGGGACTCTAGTCAACGGCAAAACTCTGGTTACCAATAAATTAGGTATAGTTACAAGATCCACACCTATTGATTTATTCATTGCATAAATAAATAAAATTGCGGCATCTTTAGTACTGAGTTCATATGTTATTTTAGTCTTAATAGATATGACCTGGACATATGTATTATAATTACTGTTACATGACCAGTATAACCAGTGATTTAAAAGAATATCTTCTAATATATAAGGCGTTGCCAATTGATAATCAGATACAGTTGATTCTAACAATTTTGTAGCTACAACATTAGACTTTGAATCTTCTAATTTTTGTCTAATGGGTACAACATTATTGTTTAAATATACCTTATTACCAGGGACAATATCTCTTAACGCCAAATTAACAGAGTATAAAGACTTTAAGGTATTTGATTTATCTATATCTTTAAAATTAACCGGATTTCTTTTAAATACAATATCTGGACTATAACTTAATAACTCATAATTAATGGGTTCTATCATTCCAGATACATGGTGTTTCATAGTGTATTCATAAAACGGTAATGATCTATTTGTCATTAAGTTTTCGACTAACCAATCAAACGTATCTCTTTTTCCAGCATTTCTTTGTATAAATAAAATATTTCTATAAAAAAAGAGTGCCTGGTTTATAGTCATCACATCTAAGTAAATATCAAGCATGCCATTACTGGATAAGTATTCTCTTAAATGGTAACTGTGTACTTCATTTGTTTTACATGCTTGCAAACGTATATTAATTATGGCCGGGACTAAATGTAAATATAATTGTCCCATATACGTAGCGGTATATAAATCATCACTCATAGTAAATTGTTTATTTACCCATCTGTCTAAATATTTGAATATCCATGTTTGTAACTTATCCATGAATGTATATTCATTTCCATTTACAAGATGTTTAGGGTAATTTAATATTGTACCATCTCTGGCAGATATAGCATAATCTATATCACAAGGATATAATATCCCTATTATTAATAATTCTTGATCTGGGTATTTTTGTATAAGTTGGTGATAGTGCCTATTACCAAATGAATATGCCGTTTTTGTAGACGGATGATGTGCTAATATGTCTTTTGTAAACTCAATAACTTCTAGTGTATCCAAAGATGTTACTTTTATTCTATTTGAATTATTTTCAAATACATCACTAAAATGATAATTCCCACTAATGTTTTGATAATACTTCCACGTTTTTACGTCTTCTGTTACAGATTTAAGTCCATAGTCGGACATAACTTTCAAGTTAATTGCAGTAGCTGCATCATGAAACTTAATAACAATAGATTGCGCTAGAGTGTAAATATCTTCAATGTATAGTTTATAATAGTTGTTCATTAATTTCCTTTAAAGATTTTTAGAAAGATCTACTCAAATGGTAATCCGAAAAATTCAAGATGCTCAAAATGGCGTTAAATATCCAGCAGTAAATTTAGTCAGAAAAGACCCTAAAATAGCTGCAATGATTTCTAAGACAGTTAAAAATAACACATATGCTACACCTAGAGATGAACAGGGTAATCGCAAAACTTTACTGCCTCACTCATATGCATTTAAATCATCTCTTCAAAAAAGAGCTAAAAGAAACAGCGATTCAGCAACTATCCTTAGATTACTTCCGGATATTGAGCTATCAATTCAAATATTAACTAGTTCAATCTTATCACCATCAGATATGATGACAGTTGATATAAATTTTACTGGGCCAAAAAATTTACTCAACTCAGAACTTACGGGAAGTTTATTAAATAGGCTCAAAGAACATTTTGATGAAGTCTATCAAATAAAACCATTATTGCCAAAAATGCTACGCGATATACTTGCAGAAAAAGGTAGTTATCCTGTTGCAGTTATTCCTGAAAATGTTATTGATGATTTTATCAATAGTGACAATAAAGTAACGTTAGAAAACCTAAGAGATTTTGTTGATGCAAATGGCCAACCTAAAAATATAGGTATACTAGGTAATTATCGAGAAGACAATGCAGTTAAAAGTAAAATAGGTTTATCGTTTGAAACATTTAAAAATAAAACAAATGTATCAAAAATTGATAACAGTGTTCATTATGTCGAGGATATTAATGGAAACCTTATTTATACAAAAGAAAATTATTTATTTGTAACTGATAACCCATCTACATTAAAGATATCTAAAATAAATAAAATGCTCAGATCAAGAGCAGTTAAAGAAACTTTTAATGTTGGAAATAAAAGCTTCTCATTTGAAAGTAAAGATAAAGCAGTTACAGATTTTGAAATCGAAAAATTAATATACAGAACTCGTCGATTTGAAAATGAACCAGTAGTTGCTCTAAAAAAACAAGGTGAACTAGGTAGACGCTCCGTCGGTAATCCAATGATCTTAAAACTTCCTAGTGAATCAGTTATACCTGTTCACGTACCTGGTAACGTTGAACAACATATAGGCTACTTTGTATTACTTGATGAAGAAGGTAATCCGATCGAAGCGCCGGACAATGAACATTATTATAACGGCATGGGTGCAGGAATGACTAGTGCATCTAATAATTCTTTATCTTCAAATATTATTAGAAAAGTAGAAACAAATATTGGTGGAGCTAACAGTTTTAATCCAGGTAGTGCAGTGCATTTAGATTTTGCTGCACAAGTGTATGCTGATATGGTAGAACGTGATCTAATAGCACGTATTAAGAATGGTATACATTCAAGTAATGTTGCATTAGCTAAAAATGAAGAAGTCTATCGTATCATGCTATCGCGTGTGTTGGCTAGAAAGTATACACAGATATTGTTTATACCCATTGAATACATGACTTATATTGCATTCAAGTATAGTGATGACGGTATCGGTAGAAGTCTATTAGATGATACATCTATGATCAACACTTTAAGAACAGTTATGTTGTTTACTGATGTGATTGCATCTGTAAAAAATTCAATTGGTAGAACACAGGTAACAATGACGATACCTGAAAATGACCCTAACCCAATGAAGACAATTGAAATAGCGCAAGACGAGATTGTTAGGTCTCGACAACTAGGTATCCCATTAGGTGTAACTAACCCATCAGACATTACTGACTTTATTCAAAGGGCAGGGTTCGAGTGGAAATTTGAAGGACATCCCGGTTTACCTGATTTAAAATTTGATTTACAAAATACAAATACAAGCTATGCTAAACCAGATACTGATCTACAAGATTTCTTAAGAAAATCTAGTATTATGGCAATGGGCCTTTCTCCTGAAATGGTAGACAGTGGTTTTAATACTGAGTTTGCAACAACTGTTGTTGCAAATAATATTTTACTTGGTAAACGTGTAATGCAATACCAGGAATTATTTTGTCCACAACTAAGTGACCATTTAAGAAAAGTGGCTATGAATTCAGAAGAATTAGTAGCCGATTTAAAAAAAATGTTAGAGCAAAGTTTTGATGGTATTAAAATTGAAATTGACGAAGTCGAATCAAATAGAACCGAAGAACTTGATGAAGCAACAAAGAAAAAAATAATTATCAATAAGGCATTAAGTTCTTTCCTTAGTCAATTTGAAATTGAATTACCTAAGCCACCTTCAGTTACATTACAGAATCAACTTGATGATTTAAAAACTTACACTGATGGTTTAGATACTGCTATCGATGCTTACGTTTCAGATACATTCATGACTAGTTCTACTAGTGGTGATTTAAGTAATGAAATTAATACAATTAAAGCAATGGTAAAAGCATATTTCACTAGAAAATATTTATCTGATAACGGAGTAATGACAGAACTATCTGAACTTACTGCTGTCAGGGAAGATGGTGAGCCCCAACTAAATCTGATGAAAGAAATTACTGAACACGTTGAAGCATTAATTAGATCAGGTGTAACTACAATGGTGAAACTAGTTCCAATAGTTGAAGCAGCGAATAAAGACCTACAAGCAGCAAATATAGATACATCTGGTGACAGTAGTTCAAGTGATGATACTAGTAGTGATTCTATGGATGATGCTGGTGGCGATATGTTTGGTAGCGGAGATGACTTCGGAGATATGGGAGAAGAAACACCAGCACCTGAAGATACACCAGCTGATCCTGATGCAGAAGAATCGATAGATGAAGAAAAAATAGAAGAGCCTAAAGAAGAGGAAGTAGAAGAACCTAAGGAAGAAGACAAAGAAGAACCGGAAGAAAAATAAAAAAAAAAACAGAGCCCCACGTGGGTTGTTTTTAAACCCAGGAGTCTTGTTAAGACTTGGGGGTAGTAAAGTAACTGTAGGCAGCTGAAGCTGCCTTATAGACACCAACGCCAGCAGCTGCAATCGCAGCTGCCTCTGCTTTATGCTCCATCACCAGTTTACACTAATGAATAACAGTATTAGTAAGACATTACTATACCTATTCAATTTAGTCATATGTGATTGAAAAAATCTGGAATACGATTTTATAGCATAAAAAGAGGAGCCTAGCGCATCCTCTTTTTATGTATGTAAATTTAAACCACTCCAATCAAGAAAGTGTTACTATCAATACAACTTCTTGTAAGTATAAAAACTTTGCGATCCAATGTTCGGATTAAGCATCGGTTAAACTTCATATTGTAGTTATCCGCCTGATGATATAAAAGAGCAGCTAGTCTGTACAATATAGGAACATTTTCAAAGAATATCGCAACTGAGTTAGTACCTTCAGGGATTTCAAAATCTAAGTCAACACTGAAACAATTTAGCGAAACAAAATAATCAGATGTTAATAAATAAGTAATACAAGGTTTAATATCAACATTTTCTAAAACTGGTGGTGCGTAATATGGTGACAAAGAAGACTCAAACCCTTCAGCAGCGTATACACATGAATCCTTAATAATTGTATACTGTTCTGCACGTATTTCGTTGCTAAATTTTTCACCATATTTAACGTGAACATAATCAATAAGTTCTACACCTTCATCAATAAACGAATCAATGCTAGTAGGTAATGCTAATTGATTATTCAAAAACCTATTAAGTTTATCAGTTATTCGCTTATTAATATAATTAATAGTCGCCATAGCATCCGTTTGATTTTCAGCCTTTAAAGCTATTGCCTTAGAGTCCTTAAGTGTACTAGTAAACTTGATAAAATTATCACATCCTAACAATTTATCCAGTAGTGGTTTTGGATCTTCGACACTGATGTACGGGTCATTCAAAATAGCACCAGTACTGTAAGCGATGATTTTATCATCATCAACTATCTTTGCTTTTAACATTGTATCACAATCTCGCCAGATTTCTTCATCACTAATACCGATAGAATTTTTATCTTTCGTTGTAATTAGCTCAACTACGGAATCTTTAGAAACCTCTGTGTCTTCCAACTTATCTAACATGATATCAAGATCCTTTTTTCTATCTGAAATTTTACCTTTATTTAACCCATAAATAAATTCATTCTTACGTTCATTAGTTTCCTTATCACTTGTTGGAATAAATGTATCGGGTATAGTTCTGGCTTTAAATTGCTTAATTCGCTCCATAAGCTTTTCTGGTGTTAATTCTAAAGTAAACGGTTTGGTTACTTTTTCTGATTTTGACTCATATCGCAGGTCATGTGAATGTTTGTTATATGCTAAATTAAATGGGTATTCTTCACATGGAATCCATTTAATAAGTTTACCATATTGATCACATTCATTATCACCAGAATAGTTAACAGGTGTTATAGGTTGTGGTTGAACAATAGGTTGTACAGGTACTGCATTTGGCACTGGAGCCGGTAGTGGTTCATTAACTAAATATGAACCATTTAATCCAGGTGCTCCAGGTTGTTGCACCATACTGTTTCGCATATTACTAAACATTTGATTGTTATTTTGTTGGCCATACATTCCATTATTCGGTTGGTTAAATTGCTGTTGAGGAACAAACGGTCTATTAAATTGTTGTTGCGGTACTTGTGGTGTAAATGGTTGGTTAAATTGCTGAGCGGTTGGATTTACAAAATTTTGTTGATTTCTGAATCCATTATTAGAACTTTGGAACTGGGATAACTCCTGTGCTACCCTATTCAGTATATTCAATCCATTTTGAATAGATTGATTCATGGTCATAGGTAAATACGAACTTAATGCAGGATACGTATTAACATTACTAATACCTAATAATTCAGTCATCTTTATGGAGCTATCAATGATTGCATCATTTGGATTTGCATATGTACCTTTAGATAAACCCATGTCTGCATATTCTGCTGTCAATTTAACCAAACTGTAAAACTGTTGGTTATTGTACGCATTTTGGGACATTTGGTTAAACAAAAATACCCGAAGTGGATTATCATTTGCCTTCGATTGAATAGCTTCGATACACGATGTTCCTATAAAAGAAAGATACGGCATCAGCATTGGATTTACTGGGATATTTAATTGTCCATTAAAATTACCAGGTTGTGTGTAAACAAAATTATTGATAAGTTTATCAATAGGGAATGGTAATTGATTGTTTTGCATTTCGTGTTCCTTTTATCTTCGGATGAGATTCTGCACATTGTCTATTAATTCTGTATATTTTGGGTTTCGTAATATTAACCCAGTAGAATTAATTTTTACACATAAATTCAGTTTGTTTCTCCCTGTTGGTTCGGCTTTTGATAAACCACAATAACTTCCAACTTCTGCTATAGATGCATTAAGTCGCTTTCCAGGATCTGCTAAAGATAGTCTGTCTTTCTTAGTTTTGTTTCTTTTACTACCACTCTGGGAAACTAAGATTAATGTAGCTTTTAACGCTTTGTTATCACCAGAAGTATACACTGTAGATACTTCTCCGTGATCCTTTGTTATTTTATATATGAGTCCGGGTTTCAAACCTTTATTCATAATACCAATAATCTTATTCTTATTAATATCTTTCTTTTGCGCTGCTTTAAGTTTAAAACACAATTTGACAATACTACTACTAATTTCATAACAAACATAATAAAGTATACTCAGTTCTTTATTATACATTGTATTAACTCTGTCACCAGATGATAATAACCATTCGTCAAATTTATCAATAATTAAAAAGAATATTTGATAAATGTCTGTACAATTAAAACCAATATCTGCTAATTTATTTATAACAATATTATCAACATATTCATCTAATGATGCAATGTGATCAGATACATCACTGATTAATTTTCCACGATTAACATCAGGGCTCCAAATAATTTGACCTAATAAATACATCCATAATTCTTTATGGTTAATATATTCCGGAAGAATAAATGTTGGAAATTGATCCACACAGTAAAAGAAACCACCTACTAGATTTTTTACAATTGTAGTAAATTCCTCTATGCGTATTGCTAAACATATTTTACTGGGTTCATAATACATCTTACTAAAACCTTTTGGTTTATTAGTAGACATATAACAACTACTATTACATATAACCCATTCATTTTGCGGATGTGTTGTCTCATTAATTGTATCGGTTGTCCCCACTACTGGGTTACAATTTGTAAACATACTGAAAGTATCATGAAACCCATATTTACAAAATAGATAATGTGTTAACGTACAATATGTCTTAACAGTTTTACTTGTAGAACCACTGTCGCTATTTTCATTATAAATATAACCATAAGCTACTTGTACACTTTCGCGGACACTGTTAACCATGTAATGCTGAGGAACTCTTTTAAAAGTCAACCTAGCTTTTAATAATCTTACGAATACATTTGTAAGGTGTACTGAAATGACACGGTCCGAGAGTATAGGTGAAATTGTGAACTTTGACCCACCTAGATAAATCGAACCAGCATCACCTACAAAAGGCATCAACAAATATTTAGACGGAAGAGGTTCCCCTTCATAGCTAAACATAAACTCAACTAGATAGACGTCGCTTCGTGCTACATCGAACATACAGCGACTACCTTTTTTCTTTGTTAACTCATAATACTCTTCTTGTGGTGTACATCGTCTATAACCATTATAAACCATGCCGGTCGGAAATCCACCAGCAGACGATGAAAAGATACTATCTACATATTGTTCCACTTGCGTCATGTGTTTACATGCCAAACCCTCCGCTAGATCTCTATTTAGCTTTGGTGTATTGTCATTGATTAGTGACTGCATAGATTTCGGAAACATGAAATACCTTCTTTAGGATATGATTTTCGTTGCATTTACCCATATTTATAACATATGTTTATATTTTTATGATTTATTTAACAACCGTTTGATTACTAGGTGCTAGTTTTATTACAGCTATTGCTATACCTATAATACCTAAAAGTACCCCAGGTATAAACTTTACAATTTCGGACGTATCTTTCCTTTCATAACTTCTTCTTTCATAAAAATCTTTCCAATACAAAGCTTCTTGTTTTAACTTGTGTTCATTTTCCTCTCTGGTGTTTTTAAGTTTTTCATCAAAGCTTTTACGTTCTTTATCTATTTGATCATCTCGATATTTCTGTTCAATATCAAGTATTTTTTTAGCATTCTCCAATTCTTGCAATTTTGCATCTATTAAACTTTGTTTTGTCTTACTCTCTAAGGTTGAACTCTCTAGGTCTTGCTTTAACTTAGCAGTTTCTTTTTTTGTTAACTCTAATTCATGTTCCTTTATTAATATTTTTTCTTTTCTCTCAAAATCATCTTTCTCAAATTTTAACTTTTCGGCAGCTGTGCTTTGTTTTAATAATTCTAATTTATGGTTTAGTTCAGATAGTTCTTCTTTTCTTGTCAGTTCTATGTTTCCAAAATTTAATGCGTCTTTATAATTATCATGTAAACCAATCTTTTCTCTAGCCTCTGCTAGCGTCATCTTAATGCTAGATACCCCGTTATCTGTATTTGTATCAGTGTCATTTTTAGACGAATAAAAGAATAGAAGATAATCACCAAATACTTTTTCACCAATCTTAGGTGAGTATACGATCCTAGATGGTGAATCTCGTTGTGGGTATACTTTAAATACTTTACCTAATATATTAATAAAAACTGGGTGCGCATTTAATTCATGGTTAACATATTTTATTTTTAAGTTTAATTCACTTTGCTTACTATAATCGTTTATAATTCCAAACGTACCAATACCTAGAAATTTTGTACTATACGGATGTTCATCTATCTTGAGAATATCGTTTAAAGATATAATCAAATCTGTTTCATAGTGGTAAAGTGTCCCACCTCTATTTTGTAAATCTATTATGTTTATTTGGTAATCGATCATTACTGATGTAAACGAATATTTATTCGTATCGATACCAATAATTGCCTTTTTAATTTCTTGTAATTCAGAACTATCTACATGCGCCAATGCCTTAACGCCTAGAATTGCTGAATTTAAACTATCACCTTTTATTTTTATTATTTTCCTTATAATAAAACCACTACTATTTTTAGATGAAACACGAGGTATAGAGACTGCTAGGCCATTTCTACCCATAACTGTTAAATCTCTGTGTGTGGTATTGATGTAATAAATTTCTTCTGAATAACTGCTCTGTCTAAGTTCCTCCTGTAAGTCAAATGTTGTTTGTGAACTATACGGGCTACCGTAATATGTATGTGTGGAATCCATATGTAATCTAACAGCAATATTACCATTAGAAAAAATAGGTGGTATATTTTCTTGTTGTATCATTATGTACTCCTGAATTTAGCTACATATTAGTAATATATGATTAAAAAAATATAGAGTAATTAACAAAATAAACCAACTACAAACCTATTAAAGGTTGTAGTTGGTTTATTTTAAATTGTATTTATTGTAAATAAATACTTCTCGTCTTTTGGATAATCAATTACTTTGGTTTCATCTAAATTATTGTTACCGTGTTCTTTATCATAATTGATGTTCCAATCATCTTCCATGTCTCTGATGTAATCTTCATAGTACTGTTTATCAGATTCTTCTTTTTCTAGGAGAATCTGTTTCATTGGTGACCATATTCTAGCAGAATAGATTTCACCTTATCATCTTTCCATTTAACTGGTTTCATTTTCTATTTCCTTAGTGCTGTTACATGTTAGTAATATATGATTAAATATATCCAGAATGTAAATTAAAAAAAAAAACAGAGCCCGCCACCGGGTTGTTTTTGTTTTTAAAGTATGCCCTGCTTTTGCAAGTTGGCATACTCTGCAGGCCGCTTGACCTGCAGTTGCATCATCCACATGCCTGTGTTTTGGGCACCCAGGGTGTAGACCGATCCGGACTCAGTCCGGATCTGACCAGGGCGTGTGTTTACCACCTTGGTCGTACGCCACTCGGCGCCGCCAATCTTGCCGGTGGCGGTAACACCGCCACCGTGAAGCGGGAGAATTTTCCAATCCTCCAGAATACGATCAGTCATATAAACCCTTTCAAAGTTTATATTGTGTATTTGTAGAGTACATAACACTCTAAACAAGTAAGGCATATACCTATTCAAATTAGTTATATGTGACTAAAAAAAATCTAGATTACAACATATATCCCTAGCAAAGCCTTATGAGCTAAGCTAGGGATATATGAAAATAACCTACCTATTCAGTAGCGATATTTTTAGTTTAAAGAAGTATATTCTTTAACTAATAAAACATTGAAAATTAGATTACACAACGTGTGTATTTACAATGCTCTTATCTGCGATGATGTTTTGGATATTGATAACATCCAATGAACCCATAACAGGCAGATTTACAATGTGACGGAATGAAGGCTGAACAGTAAGTTCCATAGTAGTTGCACCGTTACGAACGATAGGCATCATCAGAGTTAATTCTGGCTTCCATGCCATTGAACCAAAGTGCATTGGGTTAGGCACACCTGAGTTGTAGCTGGTTTCCATACCGAATGTAAGAATGAGCTTACCGGTCATACGGCTGTCTAGTGTAGAAACTAACTTGTAATCAAAGTATTCACCTAGTAGACGCATGTCACCATTTAGGGTTAGGTAACGGTTCAGGATTGGGTCTGTACCGATAATAACCATTGGCTTAGGTGCAGCACCATCAAACAATGCATCGCAAGCAGCCTTATAACCAGAAGTCACGTGTAAGCGATAAGCCATGTCACGAATCTTGTTGATAATCAAAGCAACCATATCTTCAGCACGGTCAGAAGACTTCAGTGAATCAATTTGTGTTTCAGTATCAAGAGTATCTTCTGCATAAGCAGGTGATACTAAATAACGAGAAACACCTAGAATTTCAGGTGCATCAGTTGCTAAATCAGAAGAGTTAACATATTCACGTAAGAAATCACGAGCATCTAATAGAGCACCGACAGCTGCATTGCTAGTACGAATGTGCGTAGTAGTAATTAGAGCTGATAGTAGTGAGCTGTCATTAGCTTCCGTGTCGCCAACTGGACGAAGAGCAGTGATGGGGGGCAGCAGAGGCACAGTGTAGAGATGATTGACATATTGAGTATCAATCAGCTGACCACGTTGACGACGGTTACTATTGGTACGGTATGCGACTAAGTCGTAACCAATAACAGCAGCGCCAGCAAAAATAGCAGCAATTGTAGCACCAGCACCAGCGGTTAGATCCATGATCTGGCCGTCAATAGTAGTTACTTTAGCAACTGAGCAATCACCAGTATTTACAACTGTATCGCCCTTATCTTGTAGAACTGAACCAAACAAAGTAGAGCCTAAACGGACAGTATGATCAGTGAGAGCAGCAAGTTGTGGAACAACTGCACCATCGATCTTCTTGGTCGTAGCAACTACACGTAGTGCATCGGTTTCAAAGTTGAGTTGTAGCAGACGAGTATTACCTTGTACTGCATAGTTAAAGTCAGTACGTGGGAGCTTATCTACATTAAACTTAATAACAGCTGCTGGATTAGTAGCATCAGCTTTAATCTTAACATATACTGCGCTTAAACGAACTGCTGAATCAATAGCGTCAGTACTATCAAGGATACCAGTAGCTAATAGTGCAGCAGTTTGTGAAATGCCCAATAGAGAGAATTTTTTACCAACAGCTAACGGTGCGGTGACTACAGGTTGTGTGTCTAGAGTAACTGTGTAAGGAGCAACATCGGCAGCAGCAACGAACATAGCAGTAGAATCATTAGCACCACCACCGGTACGTACGATTGGTACAATTTTAGTTTGGTCATTACGAAGGATAGTTGCATCAATAACTGCCTTAATGATATTTTTACGTCCGAATTTATCTAGGGAACCATTAAGTTCACGACGAACTTCATCTTGTACATAGATCAAACGAATTGATACCATGAAGCCGACGTTGTCAGGAGTAACAACGATTGTTGGGAAAAAGGCTTCACCGAACTCATCTTGGCGAGCTGCTTGCATATTGTAAGCAACTGAATAAACCATTGCGTTTTTATTTTCTTTTGTGTCAAAAGCTTCCAATGAAAACGCACGTGACTCCATAGCGCCGTTAATGCCAGCATTACCAATAACAGTAGTGTTGGTACCAGTGGCAGCTGCTTGAAGGGCACCAGCTGTTTGCTGTGGCTTCATGTAGTACGATTGAGGTGCAGATGCTATAACACCAGCAGCAATTGCTGCTGACTCTTGTGCAATATTAAGCTTACCAAAACCAGGAAGAGTTTTAAGGCAAGTGTCGATGACGTTTGACAAATTAGATACAGCTGTATTTAGTTGAAATTGTTTATCAGGGGTCATACCTTCCATCGCCATAGCAGCTTTAGCTACTTCAGGTGTAGCGAATTGTCCAGGACCTTGGTTGACAACTGCTTGTAGTGACTCTAGAACTAATGCAACTGGAGACGCTTCAATCTGTGGAGTCATTCCACGATTGCTAAAAAGATTTTGATGCTTCATTTGAAAACATTCCTTTAAGTAAAATTTAAAAAATTAGAAAATAAAATTAAACAGCAATAATGTTTTAATTTATATTGTATCATTATACACAATATTGTCTATAAATTAATTGCATTATTTACAGTTGATTTATATAACACTCAAATAATTGGCGTCGAGCCATATTATCATAACCTTCATAGACATAAAATAACTTTAAAAGGGAACTAGTTAATTCAAATCTATGTTTCTTGGCATCGTCCTCGCTGAAAAAACCCGGATATATAATTACCAAAAATGTATTCTGATTGACATCTTTTATTTCAAATGGAACTGGATATATTTCTGTTTTTGAAGATTCATTAAATAAACGTGCATCTAGATCATCTTGTACCAATGGTGTTAATGGTTTAATCTGAGATTCAAATTTACTCCATCCAAATGAATTTTTATACCAATTATCATATAAAGATGTTGCAAAAGAACCAATACCAAAAACTTTTTCGCTTCTCTCATTAAGTAAAGAAGTTAATGCTAAATCTTCCGGACTAGTTACGTCAATTAGTTTCTCTAAATTTAATATGGTATCAATAGTAAAATTGTTTCTAACTACAGTGTTAACTAACCAATATGGTACTAGAAAGATATTCTTTTCAACACGAATGCTCATGAACTATTCCTTTTTAGATGTTGCCTCAGACTATATTATATTTGTTAACAAATTAAATTACGGAAAATAAAAATACAATCACTAGAATATTGTGCCACACATTTCGTGGACTAGCACATCATATAAAACAAATTGATTAAAAATGGATAATAAATTAATTCTTTGTAAGTGCATTACTCTTTTATACAGGGAAAGTTTACTCCTTGAAAAATCAGAAAATAGTGCAGATTTAGTTAGAACAGTCTTGGAAGAAATTAAAACACCAGAATCATCATTAACGTTGAGCCATAGTGCAGAAGTATTAGATTCATTAAAAACAACCGCTATTTATTTATGTAATAACCCTTTTGATACAGTGTATGAAAAAGAAGAATTATTACAACGTTTAAAGGTTAACTGTTTAGATGATGAAAAGTTATATGAAGCTTTTCATCAAGGTATCGATAAAGACATGGATGAAGGTAGTTTAAAACGAACTATTATTAGTATTAGAAGATATATCAATGACATCTTTAGAGAAAATGAGATAGTTAAGATTATTAAGTCAGCTAGTAACGAAATAATGTTTAAGAGAGAGAAAATTAAAAATGTCAGAACTTTTGTTAATGATCTGTGTATTAAATTAGAGCCATATCAAATAGAATCTGGTAAAAAAGATCCATCTATTATTAACAGTGTGGATATTGGTGATACTAGTAGTTTAAGTGAAATGTTTGCGGAAGTTAAAGCTAATGCTGATCATACTGGTTTACTAGTAACTGGTTGGCAAGCACTTAACACTATGCTTCAAGGTGGATTTAGAAGAGGTGAGCAAATAGTGTTACCTGCATTACAGCATAAATATAAAACTGGTTTTACATTAACATTGTTTAAGCAAATTGCTATATACAATAAACCAGTAATGATAAATCCTAATAAGAAACCAATGTTATTAAGGATTTCTTTTGAGGATAATCTGTCTAGCAATTTGCAATTCCTTTATCAGAATTTATGGTATAATGAATATAATATATTACCCGAGATTGATAAACTCAGTAATATAGAAATGGCTAGCTATGTCAAAGAAAAAATGCAGGTCAATGGATACCAGATTAGAATGCTCAGAGTAGATCCTACTAATTGGACATACAAAGACTTGCAAAACTATGTTTTAGAATTAGAGGCAAATGGGTATGAAATACATTTATGCATTGTAGACTACCTACCAATGCTGCCTACTACTGGATGCGAAGAAGGTCCTATGGGGCACTCATTAAGAGATTTGTATAGAAGGACTAGAAACTTTTTTTCAACTTAACGAACAACACCGATCAAATTACGCACCTATGGTATGAAACATAGGAAAAACGTAAAATGATTAAAAAGATACCCGGTAATATAAATATTCTTGTAAATCTACAAGGTGATTTCTTTGATAATTACGGTACTAAAATACAGTTAAAGAGAATTGATAAATTTGTATATATAGAATTATTTGGTAAAATAATTAAACGAAGTGTAATTTGGGTTTCGCTTTTAGCGTGGTATGAATTAGATCATATACACGATTTAGATAAACATATAGATAAAATTAAGTTTTACAATCCACATAAAATTCTAAGAGTTAGTTGTGGCAAAATAATGATGTTTAGTGAACCTATTTATTATAAAGAAGGTTTTCGTTTTATACCAAATTACTCTAGATACGCTATAAATATAGATTCAGATGTTCTAGATACTTTAACTGGAAAAATAGTCACCGATAGGGAAATACTAGACGAGTACGAAGTAATTTTTATTTATTCACCAGATAAAGGCGGAAATAGAAACACTCGCGTTCATCGTCTAATGGCATTAGCGTGGCTTCCAAATAACGATTTCATTAATAAACCAATAGTGAATCATATCGACGGTAATAAAACCAACAACAAACTAAGTAATTTAGAGTGGTGCACATACGAGCGTAATTCTAATCATGCGTTTGATATTGGTTTAAACTCTGGTTGTAGTAAAATGAAAACCAGAGATATTGTTACTGGAGAAATTGTTATTTATAGGTCAGCAGGAGAAATGTCTCGTGTTCTAGGTATGTCAAATATAGTCCCAGGGAGTTTAGTAAATAAATTGCCTGGTGCGGCTTACAAGAAACGATACGAGATAAAATATTTTGACGACGATAGTCCTTGGTATTACGAAAACAAAAATGAAGATTTTTCTTTTACTAAATCGATTTTCACAATAACAGTGTTAGACAAATCGACAGGTGAAATTAATAGATTCTCAAATTCAAAAAAATTTCGTAATAAATATAAATTACATTCTGGATTGAAAGATAAAAGAAGTAGTTTAGATTACGCCATTGGATTATTCAAAGAAAAATATCCTGATCTGGAAGTTAGTTATGTCAGAAATTCAATAATTGGACCGTATTTTGTCCATGATTTAGAAAATAGTAAGGCATATATTTTTAAATCAATTATTGAATCAGCAGCACATATTGGAAGAAGCCGAACTGAATTGCAATACGATTTAAGTCGTGGATTCAAGTTCATTTATTCTAACAAATGGGTTGTTGTCCCTAGAAACAAAGATTTTAATCTAAATGATTATAAGAATAAACCAACTACGCACGATAGAGTCTCAATAACAAATGTTTCTACTGGTGTGGAAACTATTGCTAACTCAATAAAACATGCCGCCACTGTGTCGGGCGTTGAGTTTAGGACTGTTAAGCGTAGGATATTTACCGGAGAACCTTTTAAAGGGTTTGTTTTCAGGTCATTAAAACAGTAATGTTTTAATGTATTTTCTTTGAATTGCTGGGAGTCCCTAAAGAGCCAAATCACTACTGCGAAGCGAAAGCTAAAGCCATAGTTTGAAAACGATTTGGATTGGGTAATCAGCAGCCAAGATCCTCTATGTAGAGATACAGTGGATAAGGTTCAACGACTATCGCAGCGATGCGAGTAGGAGGCAGTGCCTCCGAAGCGGAGAACATCCTACCAGATAATGCTGGGGATGAAGATATAGTCTGTTCCAATATGAAAGTATTGGCGGGTGTCGTAGCACACCGGGTTAGATTAACGAACTAACTGGACAAAAAGAGAAGAATCACTTTTATAACACCCCATCAATTGTCAACTGACGCAAAACAACTAATCAGAGATGGCCATCAAAACTTTGTAAAGTTATTACCTGGTAGAGGTTATTTTTCTGGTAGTAAACAAATCGATCAAGAATACGATTTGGGAATTTATATGCACATTGAGTTTGTAAATAACCGAGCATACTTAACTCTACAAAGAGATAAACATAGGGGGGTAGATGTGATACCACAAGACCAAATGTATTTTGTATTACCATTTCCTATTAAGGGACCCATTCCTGACGATTTAAATAAACCAGCAATACATTCTAAACGATTAGGTGCAGAATCAGTAGGATCTGGAAACGGAGATGCTGTTCCGTTTTGGCAAAACACTGAAAATTAAAAAATAAGTTATGAGCACTATCATTACCTATTTAAATAGGTAATGATAGTGCTCATGTTTTACTAATCTATATTATCTGTTTTTTTAACAGATATAGAGTCAGTTATTCTGACAATAAAGTCAGAATATTTTTTAAGCTCAGCATATGTGTGAGTATGACTGTAGATTACATACTTGTAATCAGTATATAATAGATCAGGGCCTGTTGGTACCGATACTAATATAACTACTTCTTTATCTCCCTCGCCAGGACGAATCAGAATTTGAACACATTGTTCAGGTTTAGGTTTCATCCTAATGTTGATTCGGTTGAGTCTTCCAAACTCAACCGAATCAAACATATGCCCACTGTCAATAATACTTGACATGATAGTCTTCACAATAATAAGAATAAATTCCATATAATCTTTCTCGCAGTGTACTGCAATTACGAACAGGACAATTACTGTTCAATTAAATAATATACAACTGAAAAAATCTAAAATACAAATCTTGTGAATGATAAATAATATAGGGCTCTATATTAATATTTTAAAGGAATTATAGATGAGTAGTAATTTTAAAAAATCATCTAAATTAATTGCATTGGATCAGATATCAATTTTTAATGATATTGTATTCACTGCGGATAAGATTAGATTAGGAGTACCGAAGGTGCTCGATATGCGAGTAGATATTACAAACGACGAAAATACATTTGTAAACGTAAATATCACTGATGGAAATAAAGATATATCTGCAGAAGAATCAGGATATATTTATAGAAGATTAGAACTAACTGATATTCTTGGAAATAAAACATTTACAACATATAGACAATTTCCACTAAAGGTCAGTGATCTATTGGATGATATAAATAGAGAATTTGAGCTGAGCTTAGTTGAAGATGATATTGTTGATAAAACGGTATTAAATCCAATTAGTCCTTTTAGTTTTAAAGTAAGCCCTAGCAATCCAGCTTGGATTGGTGATGATATACGTATGACAATAAATTATATTGTTCCTGCGGCATATAGAACAACTGAAAATGGATCGATGCGATTGACTGAAAATGGTCTACCACGAGAACTTAATTAACTTTTTTATGAATGGATAATCATGTCTAAAATATCAGAATTACCTGTTGCTAGTTCACTCACTGGAGTTGAACTTATTGAAATTGTACAAGGTGGTGTTAGCAAAAGCGCCCCTGTAAGTATTATTCCTGCTTATAAAAACGCATACGATTTAGCTGTATCTAAAGGTTTCATCGGTACTGAAGCAGAATGGTTGCTTAGTTTGGTCGGACCTACTGGCACTACTGGTGCTACTGGTCCTAAAGGTGATACAGGTGCTACAGGTCTAGATTCATTAGTTCCAGGACCCCAAGGTGCTCAAGGTGTAGCAGGTCCACAAGGTATTCAAGGTGAAGTTGGGCCACAAGGTCTTACAGGTCCAGCAGGTCCACAAGGCCCAGCGGGTGCTGATTCAACTGTAGAAGGTCCTCAAGGTCCACAGGGTACTCAGGGTATTCAAGGTGAAACTGGACCACAAGGCGTTCAAGGTATTCAAGGTATCCCTGGAGCAGATTCCATTATACCTGGACCAGATGGTCCTCAAGGTGTTCAAGGTGCTGATGGTGTGTCAAACATTCCAGGTCCACAAGGTCCTAAAGGTGATACGGGTCTACAGGGTATTCAAGGTTTAACAGGTGCTGATGGTGTGTCAAACATTCCAGGTCCACAAGGTGATACTGGTCCAGCAGGTCCACAGGGTATTCAAGGTTTACCAGGTGCTGAAGGTCCTCAAGGACCACAAGGTATTCAAGGACCAGCTGGTACACCTGCACCAATTGTAACCTATCCGTTTACCGCACAGTTAACTGCTGTTGATGAAACCTGTGTCGCTAGTTTAAATAAAGGATATTTTGTAGTACCATTTGATATGGATATAAAAGATATCTGGATAGATGCATTTGTATGTAATTTTGGTAGTACTACAGACCCTGCCGTAAAATTAACGGTAGATGTAAAAGTATCTGGTGTATCTATTTTTAATAGTGTATATATGCTTATAGATTTTATGACTGGTTCATCTACAAGTTCCGCTACACCGAATCCTAATATGGTTGATACAATGGTAGCCAAAGGCGAGAGAATCACTTTTGATATTATTGAAGCTCCAGCTGTAATTGATGCGGATATAAAAGGTTTAATTGTTACTATAGTAGCACAAAAAATTTAAAAAATATTTGTAGTACACGTACTCCCAATTAAGGGAGTACGTGTACTATGGTATAATTAGCTAGAACACTTTTCACAAGTGCTTTCCAATTGAATGCACTGTTCTTGTGCATAATTAGAAAACACTTCTTGGATATTATCATTATCCAATTGGTTTTGGTACACAACCTTGTTTATTTCTCTTTTGAAATAAACAGTGCCGCATTTCTTACATAATTTAGTAAAGAAATACTTTTTTGCTGGTTTAAATTTATCAATGTCTACTAATGTTATAAATGCGGTGGTAAACTGTTCAACAGATAATCCATGTTCAATTATAAACGATACTGATTTGTATTCTTCACTGTTGGGGTCATGAATGTAAATACTAATCAAACCATTCTCGTCTGTATCGTAAATAATTTCTAACTTCCAATATGATTCAAAGAAGAAAATTTCCACACAATCACTTCCGGCAAACCGGAAGTCTTTGATACGCACACCTTCCGATGTGAGGACAGCTGCGAATTTCATAACAAATGCCAAAAGATACCCAAACATAAATATACCTTTCTGTACAACAGTACAAGTAATTAACTAATTCCAATTAAATAATATATAACTGAAAAATTCTAGAATACAAATCTTATGACTAAAAACAAAAGGAAATTTAATGGATAATTTAGAAGCAGATAGAAAAGATATCAGTGATTGGTTGTTAATGCAATCACCAATCGTACAAAAAAATTCAACTATACTAAGCTTTAAAGAAGGCGGTGTTATGTTGCATATTGATAAAAATGTACCTAAAACATTTATTCCTAGAATGCCTACATCAGCAGCACCTAGTGAAAATGATACTACTGCTAGAATTACCGTGGCACCCGATTTAGTTGGTTGCATAATTGGATATGCCAGAGTAGATTCCGATGTATTGTCCTCAGTGTACATGAAAACTAAAGGTAAGGATCAATTTAAAGGTGGATACATTATTAGTGAAATGCCGTATACACATTGCATTAAGCCAACCGATAAACTAGTTTACGATTCTTCTAGAACGTTAGAACATTGGTTGGTCAGTTATAATAAACAAAGTTTACAAGTAAAACCTATTGAAGTAGGAAAAATATTTATTAGTTCTATATTAACTCAAAATAGAAGTAGCATAGAACCTATTAAAACAATTAGTGCTTATATATCTCACACATGTACTAATGGATTAAGATTTAGTAAAAATAATGTATTACCAGCAGGTTACTATAAAGCTGATATAATATTTAAATCACATGATACAAGAAGTGTTGATAATGAATCTGATTTCATTATTAGAAAATGCAATACTGGGGAATACACTGAAGCTAAGAATCAATCGGCTGCTTTACTCTCTTATGCAACATTAGCACCGGAGTACTTAAAATGGTAAAAGCAATTATCATCAAAGGTAACCCTAGTTATATTAATAATGATATAGCTAGGAAGTATTACAAAGACATTGAATTGTTTTTAAAAGAAAACGGTGTCGATAAAGTAGAGTTTGATAATGGTGATGATAAAACATTACCTAAACTCGATGCTGATCTATATATTGCACATTCTCGTGGTTGCAGTAGGTATCAGTACATGCCTAAAGATAAACAAAAAGTTTTTTTAAAGTTTGGTGTACCTGATGGTGTTATAGATCCGGTGGATTTGAAATGGTGTAAAGAAGTATGGGAGGTTGATAAAAATACACCTTCACAACCACCTAAAGAACATTTGTATATCAAGAAGAAAATAGCACTTTTAAAAGTAAAGGTAAAATTTACGATTTAAATTATTTTTGGAAACAAACACATAATCAACCTATATTAGAAATCGATGTGGATTTAATAAAATGGGTATTGGAATATGATAACGATAATAGTGCAGAAGATAAAATTAGAACTAATAATGTTGATTTAACTGCGCCCCTATTAGTAACAAAATTTTATAGTAAAGAACTAGTTGTCGATGGGTTTCATCGATTAAAAAAAGCAGTAAGTTTAAATGTAAAAAAATTACCTTATTTACGAATAAGTAAAGAGTTATTTATATCTGGAGAAATAAATACTTCTTTAGAGAATTATAAAGAAACTATTCCATTAGAAATATTACAACAAGCCGATAACGATCCATTTTTAAATGACATTATTGAAGTTGATAAAAATAAGACCAGAGTACCTATTTACTATGGTAAAGTAATAGCTGGATTCTATACACCTAGACAAACTGAATACAAAAAAAGAATGTATTGGAGAACTGGGGCTATTTATATATTACCGCAATATAGAAAAAAAGGTTTAGCTAGTAAAGCAGTTAGTGAATTCTTTTCTGATAAGGAATATGGTTTAGCTTTTATTGAGCCACATAATGCGGCTAGCCTGGCTACGTTTGAAAAATGTGGTTTTAAAAGAACTGAAATAATAACAGGTAAACGAACAGGTGATAAATTTTGGAGAATGTTAAAAGAACCAGAACTAAAACCTGCATTTTTATCTTGGTAAAATAAAAAAAAAATCATATTTACCTAAACTACTCAATTAAGAGTAGTTTAGGTATTATGTTGTTTACTTCAATGCATCATAGCAAACCAAAGCGCACGTTTGATAACTTGTTCAGTCGTTAACTCAACTCCAAAACCTTCCGCAAAACGATGCTTAAGTTCATTGATTTGATTATATTCTTTTATAGACAATTCAATACGATCGTTTGGAGGTGACTGCATTTGCTCACCGGTTTGTTTGGAAAGCTGTTCATCTAATAAGATCTTATCCGTCTTAATTGTTGTGTGTGATGACTTCCTCAAAGCTTTGGCTTTCAACTCGGCATCCATGATCCTTTCTTTGTGGGTCATTTCTGACCATGGCTTACTGGGTTCAGTTTTAACCGTTTGCTGTTTAAATTTCATGGGCTTATAATCATCATCGACAATTTTAATAACTGCCTCTTTTGAATATTTAAAACCAGCATAGTTTACTGTAAACGAACCTTCATCCGATACAGTAATTGCACCTTCTTCCAGGAGATCATCTAGAACGGGCATGACACAGAAGTTAAAATTTTCAGCTATGCATCCTTTACAAACTCCAGGGTTACTTTTGATGTACTCGTAAACTACATGGTGATGCAACCGGATATCGTCTTTTTGTTTAGGGTTATTTTTCATTTTCATTTCCTTTTTAATGTTAATTAGATTTACCGAGGATTCATGTGTATAAAACTTGACTGTGGAGGCTGTGGAAAATAATTTGGATTTATAAATGCCTGAGATGAAACCCCAGGTGCCATACTTGGTGCACCCTTTAAATGCTGAGGTATAAATCTATGAATATTACCTAGAATATTTTCTATTGTTTGCATATACGTAGGCTCAAATCCAAATTGTTGAGTTAAGTATTGCTGGTAATTTTTTAGAATTTCTAAATTATTGCCAAACAATGTAATAACTTCTGAAGGCTCTTGTACTTTTTCAACTTGTTCTTTTTCTATAATTTTTTCCATGTTTTTTAATTTATCAATTTCTATGTTAATTTCATTTAATTTCTTAACATTATCCATTATTTCTACCTTTTCAATTTTAACCGGTAATTGATTTAGTTTTGCTTTAACATTTTTTAAATGCTTAGCATATTTAGCTTTTGGCAAATAAATATCACTGACAGCAGTCAATAAACCATTTACTCTGACAACCAATCCATTGCTAATAAGATTTGAAATAGCTGTGCGTGTATATTTTATTGTTTTCTTTGAAACACCGCACACATAATCATTAGAACAATTTGGATTATTTTTAATAATTGTAAAAATATCGCATGCTCCCGATATATTATCTTTTATAACTTTATCGACCGTAGATTTTTTATCATTAATGATACCAATAACAGTGTCTTCATGTTCAGGACAGTTTTCTTCGATCCAATCAAATCCTTCTTTTGAAGTAAGATGTGTTTTAGTTTTTATATTCTCTACTTTATTATCAATAAACCTTGGTGTCACATTGATTAGATAAAATTGTTTGTACGGAGTGATATACAACGAGATAATCTCATCGTTATCGCTTTTCTGTTTAGTTGTAAAAATATCCAGATCACCCTTGCCTGGATTTACATTGTTCAAACTAGTGTACATATTGATGTCGATATAATTAGACAACTTGGATTAGGCGTGTCTTATAAGCCTTTTAACATAATAAGTTATGTTAATATATCCAAATTAGTAATATGTGATCAATTTAATTTAAAATCAATATTTAATCCCCCTAAGCTGTTTAGTTTGCGACACTATTTTATCAGATATTTCATTTAACTCAATAACAGTAATAGGTGTAAACAATTTCATTTTGTTTGATGTTATATGTTGCAAACATATATCAGCTGGATTAATATTATATTTATCCCGAAGAATAAATTTAGCTGCATTAATTGCATCGCTAATTTTAAATTTTTTGGTAATTTGTTCCAAGTAGGTATAAGTGATTGTCATTTTAATTTAAGTGGATTTGTACACATTAAGGTATTGCGCATATAATTTATAACAGTCATCATCCGATGTGTGATGGTTAATTAATTTTTTTGTTAAACTTAATGTAGAGTCAATTTTTTTTCTCTTCTCTATTAATTCTATTAAATCTATTGATTTATGATATTTTTGTTTTCGTAAAAATCTGATATCTGAATTAATATTAAGTAGCTTTCTATGTAACGCTACAATAAGTTCAACTATATCATCTGTTTGTTTTATCATTATTAAAACCAAACATAATATTTAATATATTAGCTTGAAATAAATTATCTGTAATTATTGTGTGTTCTTTCAAACGTATACCATCCGGACCGTAATATTTATTACATGTCCAAAAACCTCCCATGAAATTACTTTCCTCTATATAGTGTTTACCTGGTTCTCCGCAATTAGGACATAACTCTTCTTTATTATCGGTCATAATTTAATCCTTAAACAAAAGGTAATTGTATTCCTGTTTGATTACTATATCGGCCCTGGGAATAATTCATTTTAGAAGCAGTTTCGCCTCTATAAAATACTACTTGTGCACATCCTTCATTAGCATAAAGTTTGATTGGATATGGAGTTGTATTGGCAAATTCCAATACAACATTTCCTTTGAAACCACACTGAATTACAGATGCAAACATATTTAAACCAGATCTGGAATAAGTTGATTTACTTATTAGAATACCAGTAATGACAGGAGGCATATTAAAGTATTCATTTGACCTGCCTAACACAAAACCATTTGGTGGAACTATACATGTATCTGTTTTTATCGTTTCAAAGATATTTTCTTTGAAATCTTTAGGATCAATAATAATATCTTCTTTGCTTGTAAATATTTTAAACTCTGTTGCCAAAGATACATCATAAGAATATGGCCCAAGTCCATAAGAAATTATCTTTTCGACTGTACCGTCCTCATGTATATTTTCGTTTACCTGTTCATTGGAAAAAGGATAAATCATTGGTTTTTGTTGAAGCATTTCCTCTTCAGTAAGTTCTCTTATTTCTTTAATTGTAAATGTTTTATTACTATTATTGCTGTAAAATTCTACTATTTCTTTAGTTGTTAAATTTGAATATTCATAAGTTATATTGTGCACTATTTTTTTTACTAAAATACCTTCACCGTCATCAACTTCTTGAACTACAGGTGTAACTTTAGTGATTACATATTTAGGTACTTCGCATAATCTAGCAATTTGTTTATCGGCCAAAATCATATTTATCTCCAATAATTAATTAATTGATTGATTCTTTAGAAACAAAATTAAAACTATTTAATTCGTCTAGAAAACCATAATCACCCCTTTTTATATTACTTTTAATTTTTGAATCAGTCAATACAGTATGATGAGTATTATCTTCAAACATTATGATATATTTATACATCTCACCCTCTTCTCTAATATCACTTATTTTTTTCATAAAACCTACATCGGAACTTATTATGTTAGGCTTTATGTATCGAGGGTATTCACTTTTAATACCTAATCTGGGTTCAATATAATAACTGATAATATGTGATATAGAGAAGTTAATGAAGTTATTTACTTCTTCTGGTTTTTTGCCACTTAAACTAAAAACATTTTTACCGCACTCTATTATATCCCCGTTAGTTTCTAAACTTAAATACAAATTAGAGAATTCATCTAATTTAAAACAAACAGTTAATTTATCCTCAAATTGATCTATTGTAGTTAATTTTGTAACATGTGGGTAGCTTTTTTGAATATTGTACTTTTTAACAAACATTAAATCATATTGATAAAATAATGTATTTATTATTATATTAATTAAATCATTATAAATTAGGAAGCTTACATAATCATTTCTTTTTTTCATATATTTTTACTACCTGTAAAAATTATTTACAGGTAGTTTGTTTATTTTTAGTTACTAATTAATGATACACCTGGGAGACGCGGTAATCAGAGTTTGATGAATCAATACCAGTCACTGCAATTAAACTCTCGCTTTGAAACAAGTCGGCTGAAGTAAACCCAAAGACACTGATGAGTTCACGAGCCTGTCGCAAAGCGTCTGGAAGCTCAGAAAGTCGTGCTGCTTCAATTTTTTCATCCATTTGAGCCAAGAGTACAGATTTTTCAGCCTGGAGTTCCTTGAGTGTGAGTGTAGTTTTTAGTGAATATGTTGTATTCACTTTATAGGTAGACTGGCAATCAACTAGGTGAATGGTTGTACGTTTAATAATATTATCGCATAATCGTCTATTTAACAACCACTCACTACCTTTGTAAACATTAAGGATAGTGTTTTTAATTATATTGGCTTCTTCAAAACTTTTTGCTTTATATACCAGAAATTTATATTTTCTATTCTTTTTATGTTCATTTAATACAGCCATACTGAATCCATAATCATACTTAAACCATGACTTGATAGAGTGTTGTAAACGATATGCATTAGATGTAACACCCACATATGTTTTATTAGATTTATCAAATAATAAAGCATATACTGCTGGATAATAATCACTGCCAAGTGTATTCAACTCAGAAAAACCGTCTAACATAATAACTCCTTTGTTTAAAAATCAATTGTTTAAATACTCAATTAAAGTTTTCTCATCAATAACTTTAATATTAAGTTTCATTGCATCTGCTAACTTACTACCTGCATTTTCACCTGCTATTACTAGTTGTGTACTTTTACCAACACTTGATTGAATAGTAGCCCCTAATGATGTTAATTTATCTTTTAGTTCCTGACGAGACATTATGTTAAAGCTGCCAGTTAACACAATATTTTGATTTGTAAATATATTTTGCTTAGTTTCTATTTCATCATCCCAAGTTATTCCTACAGCTCGTAATTTAGATATGGTTTCTAAATTATCTTTATTTCGAAAAAACGAATAAATGCTTGCACCTACTGTTTCACCGATATCATTTACAGACATCAGCTGTTCTTTAGTTGCATTAATTATATTTTCAAGCGTTGTAAAATGGTTAACTAATCTTTTTGCTGTACCTTCACCTGCATAACGAATTCCTAATCCAAATAGAAATTTTCTAAGTGTAGTTTGTTTAGATATATTAATTGCTCTAATTATATTCTCGGCACTTTTCTTACCCATCCTATCGAGTTGCATTAATGTATCCAATGCTAACTGTTGCCTTTTAATTGAAGATAATTTAGTTATAACTTGGTAGTAAGTTTTATTCTCTTTTAAACATAATTGGTTTAACCCTAAGTTGTAAATATCTACTACATTAGAGATTATACCTTTCTGAAGCAACTGATCAATTAAACTCTCGCCTACCCCTTTAATTTCTACAGCTGACTTTTGAATAAAATGTAGAATAGAATATTTAATTTGTGCCGGACAAATTAAAGTACCGGTACATCTGTAATCGATTTCACCTTCTTCTTTTAAAGTAGCTGATCCACATTCTGGGCACACAGCTGGCATCTTAAAATCAGGTAAAGAATTATCTGGATTTAATGATCCTGTAATTTCAGGGATTACGTCACCTGCTCTTCTAACTATAACTGTATCGCCAACATGAAGATTTTTTCTAATGACTTCGTTTTCATTATGAAGTGTCACGTTTGTAATAGTAGCTCCACCTACAAAGATAGGTTCTAATCTAGCTACAGGAGTAAGTTTACCAGTTCTACCTACTTGAATATCAATAGCTAATAATTTAGTTTCTTTTTCCTGTGCTGGAAATTTATGTGCTACCGCCCATTTAGGTTCACGACTAATAAACCCTAATTTATTTTGTAACTCTAAATCGTTAACTTTATAAACAACCCCATCAATCTCGAAATGTAATTCACTTCTATCGAATTCAACTTGTTTATGAAATTCAGCTAATTCTGCCGGACCTTTACATATTTTAGTATGTGTACAAACAGGGAAATTTAAATAGTTTAAAAGATAATTTAAAGAGTCAAAATGTGTTTTAAATTTTTTATCTGAGTCTATTAGTGTATATACAAAGAAACTCAAATTTCTTTTAAATGTTATTCCTGGATCCAATACTCTCAATGCACCAGCTGCTGCATTTCTAGGATTAATATAAAGCGGTTTATTTTCTTTAGTCTGTAATTCGTTAAGATACTTAAAAGCATCTTTACTCATATACACTTCACCTCTAACAATTAATAATTTTGGGATACTACTATTATCATTAGAAAAAATATGTTTGGGTACATCTCTGATCATTTTTACATTTTCAGTGACATCTTCACCATATTCTCCATCACCGCGAGTGAGAGCCTGTACGAGATTGCCATTCTCGTACCGTAGATCGATACCTAAACCATCAAATTTCAATTCAGCTACATACTCTACGGTAGTCTTAGAATTGAGCAATGTAATAATTCTATCATTAAATGTGTATGCTCCTTGTGGTGTAAAATCAGTTTCTGTTTTTAAACTGAGCATTGGATGAGTATGTTTTACTGCTTTAAAAACTTTGTGCTTCTTTAAGACAGCACCGGGTTTTTGTGTAGGTGAATCATCTGTAATTAATTCAGGCCATTTGGCTTCCATATTCTGAAGTTCAATATACTTTTCATCGTATTCGTAATCAGACATCAATAGTTTTTCAGCATAATAATAAGATTCTGCTGCTCTTTTCAATTCTTCTTTTAATGTGTTATATTTCAACAACATGATGCATACCTTTAAATATATTTCAGTCTAGAACAAGACATTCTATAACGAAGTTCGTTAATATTTACTTTCCCGAAATAAATAGCTGTTTCTTTATTTTTGTGTGAAGTTGGATCGTACACTAAATCAAAAATTTTATTTTGAAATTTCCTAATTGATTTAATCTCTTTTTTAAGTATATATTTATTCTGTTTTGTTAAAGCTTTTAACTGATACTCATATCTAAAATCATATTGACAATTATTAATTATTTGTACCTCAAAACCTTTGTAACAAAATTTTTTAACTACTTTTGTTTTCTTTAACATGGTATTTTATAAATTGTAAATTGTTATTACTGTTTCACATATTAGTAATATGTGATCATAAAAGATTACAAATGATATGAAATTAATTTGAAATTTTAAAAAGGATTGTATATGAAAAAAATAAGTATTATTACAGCTTTATTATTAACTGGTTGTGCTACTAATGACTATGAGTTATATATAAACATGCAAAAAAGCATTATAGATTCTAATAATAAATCGATTGAAGAGCAAGCTAAAGCAAAGTCTTTAGCTGACATAGCTAGATATAATGCTTACTCTGCAATAGCAGTTAGTGGAGATAATACTGCTAAAATAGCTACAGTGATGGCTATGCAAAATCTTAACCAGAATAACCAACAACCTCAACAACAAGCTGTCCAAATTGCGGCACCCACTCCGGTAGGTGAAACACTTTTAAGATGGGCTAGTGTTGTTATACCAGGTGTAACACAATTATACAGTATTAAAAAGAGTTCCGATGTTGCTATAAATAGTAGTAATAATGCAGCTTCTGTTGCCCAATCGACAAATAATACATTTGCAAATATGGGCCAAAGCATATCTGCCACTGCACAAACTGGTGCTACTGGCATGACTAATATAGCTACATCCGGGAATACTTCTTTAGCTAATATAGCTACATCTGGAAACACTTCCTTAACTAATTTGGCTATTTCAAATAGTTCAACATTAGCAACAGTATCTGGTGTCGGATATAATGCTTTAACAAATGTAGCCACAGCTGGAACTGTTGCATTAACCGAAGTAGCTAAATCTAATAATTTAGCTACTACTGAAATAGTAAAATCTGGAAATACAGCTTTAACTACTACAACTGTAGCAGGTACTACGGCGCTAACAAGTGTAGCTAATACTAGTGTAGCTGGTATGAGTTCAATTAGTACAGCTGGATCAAATGCACTAGCCAGTGTAGCTAATAGTGGCGGCGTACCGGCACCTAATATAACTAATAATACAACTACTACCAATACAACTACAACAAACACATTATCAGGAACTGGTGTATTAGGTAGCGGAACATTTAGTAGTTTAAGTGGCACAGGCACATTAGGCTCTGGGGCATTTACAACGACGACTACACCGACACCTGTTATCACACCTGTGGTCCAAATAGTACCAACGGTTACTCCACCTGTAGTTGTTAATCCTCCAGTTGTAGTAAATCCCCCTGTGGTCCAAATAGTACCAACGGTTACTCCACCTGTAGTTGTTAATCCTCCAGTTGTAGTAAATCCCCCATAATGTGTGCATTTTATCTGTAAACTGAAATAATCAGATAAATAGGTTTTTTTGCGTACTTATAAATTACGCAATATTTTATTTTTTTAGGAATTTATATACCTGGATCTCTACCTCCTTCCGACCCTGTATATCGTGCTACGCTAGTTGCTGCAGTCACTGTTGCTCAAGCCAATGTAGCTGCGAAGAACGCACTTGTAGCACAAAAGCAAGCTGCATTATCTGCTGCAATAGCTAGCGAAATCAAACACAAATTCAAATTGCTACGACTCAGCTACAATCAGCATACGCTCAATTGTCCAATGCGCAAAGAGCTTTAAACGATGTAGTTAAAGCTCTTAGCGATTACGATAATACACATGCTCCTATTTAATTGTTAAAAATAAATAGTATATCTATGCATTACCTGACAAATTTGTCAGGTAATGCATTTTTATATTTATTTTAATGAGTGTACTAACGATCTAAATATATAGTCTTTAGCTTTTTGTTCAACTGGAAGTTTGTCATATGGAACACAACACGGATGTTGTTTAACTTCCGGTTTCTTTTCAGGACCATAGATCCAACCTTCTTCTGTTTTTTGTTTCAACCATTCCACATGTGAGTATTCAGGTCCTGCTCCCGGATTATCAATATGAAACATTACACCATTAACAGCGGAATCTTTTTGCCACTGAGGTGCTTCTTCCCATGTAGGCTGACTATTATCACCTAATGCTTGACAATATGCACGATTTGTTTCATGACATACTCGTGCAATTTGTGATATTGGCATTAATACAGGATACGGAATATACATATATATCTTTCAAAATAAATAAACAAACTATTCTATATCTTTTAACTCAACTTTGAACGTATCTCCAGCAATTACTGAAGAATTTATACCCATACCTGGGCTAATAAACATCTCTTTATATTCTATATTTATTGAATTAGGATGCTCGCTATAACCGCATAAAGTTGCATTACCTTTCTGCCAATCTTCTACTTGACTAGCTAATGTTTTATCTGTTATATCGATTACTATTTTAATTGAAATAGGTTTTAAATGATTATTTGTATATGTGTTTATTTCCACATATTGCATTTCATACATTTTCATTTCTTTTTCAATTTTTTCATTCTTTAAAATTTCTCCACTAGCTAGATATGACCAGTATTCTAGGCTATTGTTTTTCATATGAAACAATGTGGATAACTGTTTAAGACTTAACCACTTTGGTTCATGAATGACATCTTCTTCAAATTTGGCCAATTGATTTTTTAGTACATTAATATATAATACAATACCTACATGCACACGATCTACAAGATCATCTGATTCTGGATTGTAAATGATGTCGTAAAAACCATTTTCTAAATTATCTACAATATCACCAACGGAGCAATAGCAATCAGTTTCTTCTTTAATTTCACGAGATAAATTATTTGCAATTAATTCAAATATACTACCATCAAAAACATCCTCAATATGTCCACCAATACCTATACTAATTTTAGAATGTAAACGAACTTCATTTCCGGCTTTTCCACGAGTATAAGAAAATACATCATTACTTTCACTGTCTATCAATACAGCGTATGGTATAATTTGTAATAGTTTCTCATCTGTTTCACAAAGACTTCTGTCCACCAGAAATGGTTTCCATTCTTCGATTGGTGAATAGATTTGTTCTTTCTTAATGCATAGAGCGTTGCTCATTTTAAATTCCTTTTCTGAAAATCAATTAACATAAACGTATACAATACAGCACCCTTAGGATTATAAACTATTTGATTAGCTTCTTTAGCTATAACCATTGCGTCTACTCTATTTACAAATGCATTAAAATTTGTATAGTAGCCATAATTAATACGACCACCTGGATCAGCTTCAATAATAATGTCAGTTACTTTAACACCATTAAAAAATATATCATTTATATCTATATTTTCATGATCATTTGGCAATGGTAAAGAAAACACTTTAGCGGTTTTTCTATTATCATTTAGTATCCTAATAGCTGGACCTAAGATACGTTCTTCAGATGTGCTTTGCATTGTTGATAATTTCCGGTATATTTTTTTCATCTAAAAATGAATTACTGTTACCGTGATAAATAACAGTTGATGTATTTGATACTGTACCATCTTGGCAATAATCTGCTTCAATAGAAAATTGTTTACTATCAACGGAACCAATCCAATTGATTTGAATTAATTCTTCATTACTAATATCTGCAACTACTCGAATTGTTTCTAAATGGCACATTTCATTTATGTTAAATTTAACACGGTGTTCCTTTAATTCAATTAATATATCATTAATATTTTTATTAATTGTAAATAAAAATTTATTATCCATAATAATCCTGTTTAGTTTAAACTCCAAATTAGTAATATGTGGTTTTATTAATTTGAAATAAGAAAAAAGTCCCATGTATCGAATATTTAAATCATATATCCTCTAACAAACTAATCTGTTAGAGGATATATGATTTTTTACTAGATGCATAATTGGTTAATCCGGTCTAGCACAAGACTATAGTCAAGGAGTTTTCATGAATTTTCTATTGAGATTATGCACTCATAACATTACCTATCTAATATATTTTTTATTTTTATGATTATCATATCAGCAAACATGTTAGAAGCTATCTGAGTTCTATGGACACCATCTATTGTATCACTAATATTAAATGGTACTTTATCTAATTCTACGATATCTAAATTTTTTTCTAATGCTATTTTTCTTATAATAGCATTATTTAATTCACTATATTTTTTTGTATCTTCATTAAAAATACCATCTGTAGAAAATTGCGGTATTAATACTAATACTGGTATTTTATTGTGATATAAAATATAGTTAACTATTGATGTTAAATGCATACTAAATTCACTGGGTTCATTTATAGTTAATGATTGTATATATGCATCATTAGCACCTAATTCAATAATTATTATATTACTGTTATGCTCAACATTAGAAAAAGATAGTTGTGGACCTCTAGGATATAATGATTTATTTGCATTCAAATATGGTTCACTATAACCTATATCTAATAGTTTCATTGTTAAGCCACTTATACCTCTATCATCTATAGTCCATTGTGGATTCGTAGATTTAATATATTTTGGTATGTTTAGTGCTATACCTTCACCGTACATTAAACTATCCCCGTTAAATTCAATAGACACTTGAGAATTATTTTTAATATCTATACTACTGCCACCGCCTCCGCAATTTATAAATATAAAACAAAAAAATAAAATAATAATTTTAAATATATACATAAAAATATAACATAATAAGAAATAACCTGAAATATACTGAAGAACCTGATAGTGGTTCTTCAGTATATTTCAGGTTATTTCTTTGACTGGTATTCTTACCAGGAATAAGGGCCAAAGTAATAGCTTCAAGGGTGGTACTCAAGAACCTATTCTGCAGATAGTCTCGTGTATTTCTTGCGTTCTGTTCGAATGATATCAACTAGATTAGCATCATTTTGGTAAATGATGCTCCGTAAGTTAACATAATTCACTGAGCCCAATAAAGGCCGTATTTACACAGAAAGTTATACGTTATAAAAAAGTAACTGTTGTCAATTCAACAGACACTGAAATAGACGATTGTGCGATGACAATCAAGAAGAGGAGACTTGTGAACAAATCTATTTCAAATGAACATCTTTTACTATAAACTCATTTATTTTTCTGAATTACATTACCAGTTATATACGCCCCAATAACAGCTACAATAACTACAGAATAAACACCTTGGTCTATTTTATTAAACCAACAAAGAAATGAAGTTAAAATAACTACTATTATTGAAAGTATGAATTTTCTTCCACCTATAAATTTCATAGGTGAGTTAGTAGGTTTATCTAATATTATTGCATCATTCATAATTTTTTAAAATCGTTATGCTAATAATGGTAATGCCAAACTTTTATTATTAGCACGATATTTATAAATAAAACCATACATAGTTCCAAAACCCATTGCTGCTAACTGATTGGGTATGGTGAAAATACAATAACCATTATTTTCTTTAATGTGTTTAGTACTTGCTATAAGTATATAAACTCTATAATGTTTTTTGTTATCACACCACACTAATTCAAAATCAGGAATATATTCCTGTCTATGCTTAATTCGGATGAAATTACATTCATCTTCATCAATTATTTTGACATTTGGTAGAAGCTCTAAGCCAGTCAATGTATTACGAATACGTAACCGTTTACGCTTATCTAAACTATTTAAAATAGTAACAGTCATTTTAATTCCTTGACAAGAATATTAACACAAAATTATGTTTAGTTGACACCAAACATTTAACGAAGTTGCCGAATCCATAATTTAGGATTTGTCGGATGTATAATTTGTTAAGCCTGTCCGACGCAAGCCCTCGAAAGGAGGGGACTTCAATACAACCCAGTATCGTCACCCCGTATTTTCGTTCGTGATTATACACACATTAGAACTACAATACGTTAGTACACACAAGACACCGTACACATCTTGATCTTAAATTTGGTTTACTGATACCTAATTGGTTAATTCTGTCAGTTCAGAATCTTTTTAATGCAGGCTTAGGGCCTGGTGCTTTTCGTTCGTGATTAGATACACATATGAACTACAAACACTAATATGCTAAAATGCCGGCAAACTTTTAATGTACAAAATGTATGGACCGCCCTGGAGGAAACGAGCCTCTTGTCATCCATCCAATTGTTTAACGACGCCAGCTTAGAAGGCTGGTATTGGGACAAGGCGGTAAAACTTTACTTAAATTCTTTTTTCCTAATTAACTTTGTCACTCTAAGAAAATGTTTGCATTTCTTTTATAAAGATCTCGACATCTTTTAACCTGTCAACTAATTCATCGTCAGTCTTTGCAATCTTTGGTGCATTGTGTGTTGTTTCAGATTGAATAGTTACATTCAATCCTGATTGCTTTAGTTTACGGCTAATGAGTGCAAT
>JFJP01005327.1_pt1 | contig 36166 bp, 34 predicted proteins | sample 431651 | NCBI WGS metagenome assembly JFJP01 (sample SAMN02602958, study PRJNA72255) | Microbial mat metagenome, whole genome shotgun sequencing project. | biome: fresh water; feature: sink hole; material: water; isolation source: purple microbial (photo- and chemosynthetic) mats found in... | reverse complement strand
GTGAAGCGGTCGGCGATTTTGATGAAGCCGAAGTTCTGGCTCATCCACAAAATCAACTCCTCACTCATCCGGCTGATGTGCACCATGCACAGCGCGGCCGCGGCGGTGAACTCAATCGCAAAATCGCGGTCGCTCACCGCGTCCAGGCTGTTCTGGCACACCTGCGGATGGCCGTCGTCGTCCACCATGCCCAGAGTGCGGGCCACGCGTTCGCGGTCCAGCGGATAGCTGGTGCCGGCCAGGGCCGCGGCACCCAGGGGCAATCGATTCGTGCGGCGACGCACTTCGGTGAAGCGTTCGGCGTCGCGGCTGAACATTTCCACATAGGCCAGCATGTGGTGGCCAAAGCTGACCGGTTGCGCCACCTGCAGATGGGTAAAGCCGGGCAGGATGACATCGACGTTCTTTTCGGCCACCTCCAGCAGGGACTTTTGCAGGTCCACCAGCAGTTCGCCAATCAGGTCGATTTCGGACTTTTGCAGGTCCACCAGCAGTTCGCCAATCAGGTCGATTTCGCTGCGCAGCCACAGGCGCACATCGGTGGCCACCTGGTCATTGCGCGAGCGGCCGGTGTGCAGGCGTTTTCCGGCGTCGCCCACCAGCTGGGTCAGGCGGGCCTCGATGTTGAGATGCACGTCTTCCAGATCGAGCTTCCACTCAAAGTTGCCCGACTCGATGTCATTGGTGATTTGCGCCATGCCACTCACGATCTGCGCATGGTCGGCGTTGTTGATGATGCCCTGGGCGGCGAGCATCTCGGCGTGCGCCAAGCTGCCCGCAATGTCGGCTTGCCACAGGCGCTTGTCAAAGAAAACGCTGGAGGTGTAGCGCTTGACCAGATCGCTCATTGGCTCCGCAAATAGCGCAGACCATGCCTGGGACTTTTTATCGAGTTGGTTGTGTGACATGGGGCTGTTGGTTAAATGGAGTCAAAATCCGGATGCATGCAAGACACCCAAATATTATCGGCGTTCCAGGAGCTGACCCGCGAGGGGGCCCAGCGGGCAGCGGCACCCGTGCTGGTGTTTGACGCTTGCCAGCTGGGGGTGGTGCTGCGGGCAGTGCTGTTTGTCGAGCTGGTGCTGGCAGTGATGATGGTCTATGCTGCGGCGGGCTGGATGGATTGGGTGGAGCGTGTGGCCTTGGTCACCGGCGGGGCATTGCCCGCCACGCTGGCCTGGCTGCTCTGCGCCTGTGCGCTCAAGCGGTTGCTGGCGCGCTGGCTGCCTGCGGTGCAATATAGCCTCGCGATGGGGTTGGGCGCTGTGGCGGGTTTGTACGGCTGTGGTGTACTGGCGGTAGCGGGGTTGCTGGTGAATGCGCCGTGGGTTGCGAGCGCCTTGAGTGGCGCGCTGTTGTCGGCGGTGTTGGTGGCGGCCCTGGTCATGCGCGCCAAGGGGCGACTGCCGGCAGACACCTCCGCGCGGTTGGCTGAGTTGCAGTCGCGTATTCGTCCGCATTTTTTGTTTAACACGCTCAACAGCGCAATTGCACTGGTGCGGGCTGAGCCCGCCAAGGCAGAGGCCCTGCTGGAAGATTTGAGTGACTTGTTTCGCCAGGTGCTGATGGATCCGGCGGATTCGGTCAGTCTGGCTGAAGAGATCACCTTGGCCAAGCGTTACCTGGCGATTGAGCAGGTGCGATTTGGCGAGCGCCTGCGTGTGCAGTGGGCCCTGGACCCGGCCGGGGACCATGCCCGCCTGCCGCCACTGTTGCTGCAACCGCTGGTTGAAAACGCGGTGGTGCACGGTGTGGAGCCAAGCCCATCGGGGGCCGATATTCGTATTTCCACGCAATGCCGCAGCTCGGTGGTGGTGATCAAGGTGACCAATACGGTTCCGGCGGGGCAGGGTGTGCAAGGCCTGGGTTTGGCGCAGCGCAATGTGCGTGAGCGTCTTGCGTTGCTGCATGACGTGCAGGGTCAATTTCGCAGTGGGCTCAAGGATGGACTTTATCAAGTGCGCATTGAGGTGCCGTTATGAACACACCAGTGGCTGCACCACGAACATTGCGAGTTCTGCTGGTCGACGACGAAACCCTTGCGCGCGCGCGTTTGCGAACCCTGCTGGGTGACTGCCGTTCACCCGGTGCGGTGGTGGTGGGTGAGGCCGGCAATGCGGTGCAGGCGATGGAGGCCATGCGAGCCCAGGGCGCAGATGTTGCGTTGCTGGATATTCACATGCCGGGTGCCGACGGCATCACGTTGGGCCGGGCCATTTCGGAGTTGCCCGTGGTGCCGGCGCTGATCTTTGTCACCGCACACGCCGAACACGCAGTGCAGGCCTTTGAACTTGAAGCGGTGGACTATCTGACCAAACCGGTGCGGCTGGAGCGCCTGCAAGTGGCTCTGCAAAAGGCCGAGCGCTACCTGTTGGCACGCGGCGACAACGCTGCGCTGAATGCGGCTGACGATGTGGTGGTTATCCAGGACCGGGGTCGCACCGAGCGCGTGCCGGTGCGCGAGGTGCTGTACTTCAAGGCGGAGTTGAAGTACGTCACGGTGCGCACCGCAGTGCGTAGCTACATTCTGGACGCCTCACTGAATGAACTCGAGGAGCGGTTTGCGCAACAGTTCATGCGCGTGCATCGCAATGCGTTAGTGGCGCGCGCTGCCATGCGTGCGTTGGAGAACCATATAGACCCGGATGAGGGAGCCGGCTGGGCCGTGCGCCTGAATGGGCTCGATGAAGTGATCGCGGTGTCACGCCGTCAACTCGCCGCCGTGCGGGAACTACTTTCGAGATAGAGCAAGCGTTTCAAGATTAGCCCGTGTTGCGCAAACCGGCAGAAATACCATTGATGGAAATATGGATGCCGCGTTGCACCCGTTCATCGGCTTGCCCTTCGCGGTAGCGACGCACCAGTTCCACTTGCAAATGGTGCAACGGGTCGATGTAGGGGAACCGGTGGCGAATGGAGCGCTGCAGGGCGAAGTTGTTGGCCAGGCGGTTCTTTTCACCGGTGATGAGCGACAACGCTTTCGCCGTGGCGTGCCACTCGGACTCGATCGCTGAAAAGATCTTCTTGCGCAGTCGTGCGTTGCCCACCAGTTCGGCGTAGCGTGACGCCAGTGCCAGGTCGCTCTTGGCCATCACCATGTCCATGTTGGATAGCAATGTTTTGAAAAACGGCCATTGGCGGACCATTTTTTGCAGCAGTGCCGTGCGTTCCTTTTCCTGGGCCACACCGCCCGCGTGGATGAAGGCCTGCACCGCCGAGCCAAAACCGAACCAGCCCGGCAGCGTCAAGCGGCACTGGCCCCAGCTGAACCCCCAGGGGATGGCACGCAAGTCTTCGATGCGTTGGTTTGCCTTGCGTGAGGCTGGGCGCGAGCCGATATTGAGCTCGGCAATTTCGCGGATGGGCGTGGAGCCGAAGAAGTACTCGGTGAACCCCGGGGTCTCATACACCAGCGCCCGGTAGGCTTCCATGCTGAATGTAGAGAGTTCCTGCGCCGCTTCCAGAAACGCTGAAGTGGCTTGTTTGGTGGGTTGCAACAGGGTCGCCTCCAGTGTGGCGGCGACCAGCGTCTCCAGGTTGCGTCGGCCAATCTCCGGGTTGGCGTATTTGGAGCCGATCACTTCACCCTGCTCGGTGAGGCGGATCTGGCCGCGCACGGTGCCGGGAGGCTGGGCAAGGATGGCCTCGTAGCTGGGGCCGCCTCCGCGTCCCACCGTGCCACCACGGCCATGGAACATGCGCAGACTGATCTGATGCGATGCAGCCAGGGCATCAAACAGTTCGACCAATGCAATCTCAGCGCGGTACAGCTCCCAGTTACTGGTGAAGATGCCGCCATCCTTGTTGCTGTCTGAGTAGCCCAGCATGATGTCCTGTTCGCCACCACTGCGCTGCACCATGGCTGCCACACCGGGCAGGGCATAGAACTCCTGCATGATGGGCGCTGCGTTGCGCAAGTCTTCAATGGTTTCGAACAGAGGCACCACGATCAAATCATGGTGTGCCTGATCGTCGAGCGTTTTTTGCAGCAGCCCCACTTCTTTTTGCAGCAGCAATACTTCAAGCAGATCGCTCACGGTCTCGGTGTGGCTGATGATGTAGTGGCGGATGGCGTTGGCTCCGAACCGCTCCCGCATCACCTTTGCCTTTTCAAATATCGCCAACTCTGCCACGGTGTGCGCCGAGTATTGGCCAACATGTACACGCAAGGGACGGGCATCGTTGAGCAGACGCAGCAGGACGGTGCGTTTGGAGGCTTCGTCGAGCGCGCAATAGTCGATCTCGATGCGCGCCGTGGCCAACAGTTCGGCTACGACTTCCTCATGTTTGTCGGAACTTTGGCGCAGATCGACCGTGGCCAGATGAAAGCCAAATACTTCGACCGCACGGATCAACGGGTGCAGGCGTTGCGGCGTCAACGCACTGCCGTGATGTGCCTGCAGCGATGCCTCAATGGTGCGCAGGTCGGTAACAAAGTCGGCGGCGAGGCGGTAGGCGTTCTGCGGCGCCACGGCGTGCCGCGCGGCCTCGGTGCCAGTCAGTTCCTTCAGAGTGGCTGCCAGCCGGGCGTAAATTCCCGTGAGTGCGCGGCGATAGGGTTCATCCATGCGGTGCGCGTTCTGGTCGGGCGAACTCTGCGCCAGCGCCTTCATGGCCGGCGTGCAGTCGACCAGCATGGCCGACACCGACAATTCACTGCCAAGATAGTGCACTTCAGTCAGGTAATGCCGCAGCGCCACTTCGGCCTGCCGGCGCAGTGCATAGTCCAGTGTCTCTGCGCTGACATTGGGGTTGCCGTCGCGGTCCCCGCCAATCCATTGCCCCATGCGCAAAAAACTATGCACCGGTTGCTGGCCCAGCAGTTGCTCCAGATTGGCATACAGCTTGGGAATTTCATGGAGAAAGGTGGACTCGTAATAACTCAGGGCGTTTTCCACCTCGTCGGCCACTGTCAACTTGCTGTAACGCAGCAGGCGCGTTTGCCAGAGCTGCATCACGCGCGCGCGCATCTGTGCTTCGTTGGCGGCAAGCTCGCGTGGGGTCAGGGTGTCCTTTTTGCTGTCGAAAGCCGCACCGCGCAGCCTGATTTCATCGCGCTCGACCAATAGGCTTGCGATGCTGCGCTCGGCGTCCAGAATGCTTTTGCGCTGCACTTCAGTCGGGTGCGCAGTCAGCACGGGCGATACATAGCTGTGGGACAAGGTGTTGGAGATGGTCTTGGCCGTGATGCCAGCCCAGCGCAGGCGCGACATCGCCACCTCCAGGCTGCCCTCCTGGGTGTCACCCGCGCGTTCGTGTACAGCGCGGCGGCGGATGTGGTGGCGGTCTTCGGCCAGATTGGCCAGGTGGCTGAAATAGGTGAAGGCACGAATCACGCTCACGGTCTGGTCGCCACTGAGCCCTTTGAGCAGTTTCTTCAACGACTGGTCTGCCGCGTGGTCCGCATGCCTGCGAAACGCCACCGACAGCGTGCGAATGTTTTCGATCAGGTCAAAGGCGCTTTGACCTTCCTGCTCGCGAATGACGTCGCCCAGCAGTCGACCCAAGAGGCGAATGTCTTCCACCAGCGGTTTGTCATTGGCCCGGGTACGTTGCGCCAGGGTTGGCTCAGGTGCATTTTTCATGGCTTTGGCATCAAAAGTAAGGAGGCAATGGCGGTCAAGGCCATGCTAGCATCGAAGACACGTTTTCGTTTACCAACGGGTTACTACACACAGGTGACAGCTTTGCTCAATTTAACAATCGCCACACGGGAAAGTCGGCTTGCCATGTGGCAGGCACAACACGTTCAATCCATCCTGCAAGAAATGGGCCATACAGTGACCCTGTTGGGCATGACGACCAAGGGTGACCAGATTCTGGATCGCTCTCTGAGCAAGGTTGGTGGCAAGGGTTTGTTTGTCAAGGAACTGGAAGTTGCGCTGGAAGAAGGCGCGGCCGACCTGGCGGTGCACTCGCTGAAAGATGTGCCCATGGAGTTACCCGTGGGTTTCAGCCTGGCGTGTGTCATGGAGCGAGAAGACCCGCGCGACGCCTGGGTTTCCAGCCGCTATGCCACTCTGGAAGACTTGCCGCAGGGTGCAGTGGTTGGCACCTCGAGCTTGCGCCGCATGGCGTTGCTCAGAGCGCTGCGCCCCGATTTGAAGATTGAAGCCTTGCGTGGCAATCTCGATACGCGCCTCAAGAAGCTCGACGACGGACAGTACGACGGCATTGTGCTGGCGGCCGCTGGCTTGAAGCGTCTGGGTTTGGAGGAGCGCATTCGCTCCATCTTTGATCCACGGCAGATGTTGCCAGCAGCGGGGCAGGGCGCTCTGGGCATTGAGATACGCTCAAGCCGCACCGAGGTGCAGGAGGTTTTGGCGACGTTAACCCACCAGCCGACCTGGCTGGCGGTGTCGGCAGAGCGAGCCGTCAGCCGTGTCATGGGAGGTAGTTGCTCCATGCCGTTGGCGGCGCATGCCACGCTCGCCGGCAATGCGCTGACCATTGATGCGACGTGGGGTGACCCCGAGGGCTTGCTCCCGTTGGTGACTGCCCATGCGGTAGCAAACGTGACAGAAACCGCGCAGGCGGTGCAGCTGGGTGAATCGGTTGCCCGGCAATTGCAGCAGGGCGTGCAGGCACAGGCTCGTATCGCGGGGTGAAGGTGGTGCGGGTCATCGTGACGCGACCCGAGCCTGAAGCTTCCAAATGGGTCGAGGAACTGAGGCAGGCCGGCCTGGAGGCGTGTGCCCTGCCGCTGATCGAGATGGCGCCTGCATTCGACGCTGGGCCGGTTCAGGGCGCATGGGCGCGACTTGGCAGTTTTGATGCGGTCATGTTTGTCAGTGGCAATGCGGTCGCCCACTTTTTTGCATTAAAACCGTCTGAAACGCCCGTATTCAATGCGCAAGCAGCTATCAAAACAAGAGCATTTGCCACCGGGCCAGGAACCCATGCGGCACTGTTGCGCGTGGCGGCGGATCCCTTGTGGATCGATGCACCGGGCAGCGACGCACCCCAGTTTGACTCCGAAGCGCTGTGGCACGTGGTTGCGAGCCGTGTCGGGGCAGGTTTTCGCCTATTGGTCGTTCGCGGTGCTGGCGGCGCGGGCGATGAGGGATCCGCTGGCGCTGGACGCGACTGGTTTGCCAACCAGGTTCTAAATGCGGGGGGTGTGGCGGAGTTTGTTGTGGCGTACCAGCGCCGCGCACCCCGGTGGGACGGTGCGCAACGTGGTTTGGCGCAACAGGCGGTGGTGGATGGCAGCGTGTGGCTGTTTAGCAGTTCCGAGGCCATCGGCAATCTGGCGGTTGCCCTGCCACAGCAGGACTGGAGTCAGGCGCGTGCAGTAGCAACCCACCCCCGCATCGCCCAGGCTGCGCGAACAGCCGGTTTTTCTGTTGTTTGCGAGTCACGTCCTACCCCGGCGGCACTGGTGGCGTCGATAGAATCCATGCAATGAACGCCGAGAACGACCTTCCCGCTGCGCCGCAGGCTGAAGCGGTCACTATTGCGGCTCCGTCCAGTTTGGCGCAGGGTCTGCAATGGGCGGTGGCGGTCGTTGCCGTGTTGGGTCTGGTTACCAGTGGCATGTTGTGGCAGAAACTCAGCAACATTCAGGAACAACTCGCCCGACAGAGCGCCGAAGCCAGCGCGCAGGCCACCCAGGCCGCCGGGCAGTCCAAGCAGGCGCAGGCGGTTGCGATGGAGACCGCGGCCAAATTGGCTGTGACCGAGGCGCGGTTGGCAGAAGTGTCCTTGCAGCGCACGCAGCTCGAGGAACTGATGCAGAGCCTGTCGCGCTCGCGGGACGAAAATCTGGTGGTTGACATTGAGTCCGCGGTTCGCCTGGCACAACAGCAGTCGCAGTTGACGGGCAGTGCCGAACCCCTGCTGGCGGCGCTCAAGAGCGCGGAGTTGCGTATCAACCGCGCAGCGCAACCCCGTTTGACACCGCTGCAGCGTGCCATTGCCCGGGATGTGGCGCGCATCAAGGCCACCGTGTTGGCCGACACGCCCACCTTGCTGGTCAAACTCGACGAACTGGTGTTGCTGGCCGATGATTTGACGGTGGCCAATGCCGTATCTGGCGTGCGTGGGAGTGAGCCACTCAAACGCAAACCCGACGAGTCGGTAGCCACCTGGTGGGTGCGCATGGGTTTGGTAGTGCGCGATGAGTTGCGCGGCCTGGTGCGCGTCAGCCGTGTGGAAGTGCCCGAGGCAGCGTTGCTGTCGCCCGAGCAGTCGTTCTTTTTGCGCGAGAACCTGAAACTTAAGCTGCTCAATGCCAGGCTCGGTTTGTTGTCGCGTCAGGTCGATTCGGCACGCTCTGATTTGGCCACTGCTGCCGTCATGTTGAGTCGGTATTTCGATACCGGTTCCCGAAAGACCCAAACTACTGCGAATCTGCTGCAGCAGGTGCAGAGCCAGATGAAAACACTGGAAATGCCACGCATTGATGAAACGCTGGCCGCGTTGACCACGGCCGCGTCCGGGCGCTAGCGATGCGGGCCGCGCTGTGGCTGATGGCTCTGTTTGGTGTGGCGGTCGTGCTGGCGCTGTTTGCCGGCAACAACCATGGCACGGTCACCCTGTACTGGCACCCGCATAGGGTAGACCTTTCACTCAATCTGGTTCTGCTGGTGTTGGGGCTGTGCTTTGTTGTTCTTCATCTGGCGTGGCGTGCTCTGACGGCGTTGCTGCGTATTCCCACACAGGCGCGTAGCTGGAGACGCCTGCAACAGGAACGCACCATGGTCAGTGCCCTGCTCGACGCCTTGTCGCACCTGGTATCGGGCCGGTTTGTCCGGGCCCGCAAAACAGCCGAACTGGTGGTGGCCCTGGAAGACGCTCTGCATCGCAGCGGTGACACCTTGGCGCATGCCGGGCGGCTACGCACCCTGGCCCACCTGCTGGCCGCAGAGAGTGCCCATGCCCTGCAGGACCGCGCGGTGCGGGACCAGCATTACCAACACGCTCTGGACAATGCAGCCACCCGCGATGCGCATGATGCCCGTGATGGTGTGTTATTGCGTGGCGCGCGTTGGGCATTTGATGACCGTGATGCCGCCGGAGCGATGCAGTGGCTTGACCAACTGCCGCAGGGCGCGGCACGCCGTACGGTGGCGCTGCGTTTGCGTTTTAAGGCGGCGCGGTTGGCAGGCAAGTCGCGCCTGGCGCTGGAGACCGCACGTTTGCTGACCAAGCATCGGGCGTTTTCCGAGCTGGCGGGCACCAGCATTGCGCGCGGGTTGTCGATTGAACTGATCCGCGGTGCCCATGATCCTGCGCAAATTCAACGCGCATGGGACGCGCTGGACGCTTCCGAAAAGATATTGCCCGACGTGGCCATCGAAGCTGCCAATCGCCTGCTGGCGCATGGTGGTGATGTGACCCTGTCCCGGCTGTGGTTGCTGCCGGTGTGGGAGGCGATGACCAAGCGGCCCGACGCACTCTCGGTGCAGCAACGCATTGCCTTGGTGCGCGCTCTGGAGTCCGGATTTGCCACGTTGGGGTCGGCTCCGGATGCGCCTTGGTTAACCCGCATTGAAGCGGCTCAAATTGCCTCACCGCGCGACCCGGTATTGCAGTACCTCGCCGGTATTGCCTGCATGCATCTGCAGTTGTGGGGCAAGGCGCAGCAGATGCTCAAGCAGTCGCTCTCTTTGTTGCAGGACGCAGACTTGCGGCGTGATGTGTGGCGTGCAATGGCCTGGATGGCTGAGCAGCATGGCGATGAAAAGGCCGCCAATGCGGCATATCGGGAGGCCGCGAAAAGGTGACGAACGGGTGTTTCAGGTCTATTATGTCCAGATGCCTACACTCATCGAACACCTCCTGAAAATGACCGATCACCGGGATCGGGACCACCTGGAACTGACCCTGTCGAAGGCCTTGATTGACCTGCTACCCATTGAACGGGTGGTGATGGTGCGCGTCCTCAGCGAAGAGGGTATCAAGCGCTGGCTGGAAATTGCGTCACTCGACGCCAGGGGCGGAGGCAAGGTGGTGGACCCGCTGCGTGTTGATTTTGAGTCCCTGAGGCTGCTCGATGACCACCGAGATCGTTTGCAGTGCATCGTCGAGCGTGAACCGGTCGAGGTGGCCTGGGCGGGCGAGGACGGGCCACGCATTACCTACTTGCCACTGTTTGCCGATTCGCGCAATGAAGATGAAGGCGTGGTGGAAGTCCATTCAGGCGCTGCACTGCGCGCGGACCAGCAGTACACCGTCGATGTGATGCTGCATGTGTTTCGCAACATGTACAACCTGTTGGCCTACAGCGATCGCGATGCGTTGACGGGCCTGCTTAACCGCAAAGCGCTGGATGACACCTTTTACAGCGCTGTCCTGGAGGAGCTCGACGAAGGCGCGCAGGACGGCATCCGGGAACCGCAGGCGCCCGTGGCGCCGGGTCAGGAGCGGCGCCATCGGGTGCCGCCGAACTATTGGTTAGGGACCGTCAGTGTGGACAATTTCGGTGCCCTCAATGACAAGAACGGGCACCTCATTGCCGAAGAGGTTCTGCTGCTGGTGGCGCGGATCATGAACAATACCTTTCGTACCTACGACCGCATTTACCGGCTGGGCGGCGACCAGTTCGCCGTGCTGATGCACTGCCCGGATGAGGCGCTGGTGGTGGCCGCGTTCGAGCGTTTTCGCTCGAACATGGAAAAATTCAATTTCCCGCAGGTGGGGCAAGTGACTGCTTGCGCCGGCTTTACCCGTGTGACACCGGACGACTCACCTGATACGACGCTGGGGCGTTGCGAGCACGCGGTGGATTACGCCCAGCACCATGGGCGCAACCAGGTTTTCAGCCACGGCGATCTGGTGCGAAAAGGGGTTTTTGCGGATGAACCCAAAACCGGGGCGGTCGATCTGTTTTAACTCGCCGCGTCTCAGACGCTGGTCGTTTGCTCAAACGGCAGTGTCATAGTGCGCAAGTCCTTGCGCGTTTCCACCAATATCAGGGGCCCGGTGTCCACGACCACAGGTGCCGGACGCTCGCGGGGTACATGGACCGCAATGGGTTCAGCGGCGATTGCGGCCTGCACAGCAGCAACGCGCTGCGCATCTGAATTGACCCATTGCAAGCCTGACTGCTCTGCGACAGACAGCAAGCTTTCCACCGGCAAATCAAATGGCATCACCTTGGGCATGTGGGTGGTCGCCGAGGCCGTCTCCGCCTGGGGGGCGACGGGTGCAACAACGCTTGCAGGAGCCATCGCCGACACTTCGGGTGCCATCACTGGCGCTTCTGAACCCGGGGTTTGGCCGTTTTCGTTGCGTTCGCCGCGATCCTGGCGAGGACGACGCTCGCGTCCGTAGCGGTCGCGTGAGCGTGCTTCCCGCGGAGCTTCGGGGTTTTCGCCACGTTCTGCCGCATCCGATGCTCCGTCCAGCGGGGTTGCCGGTGCTTGTGCAACCGCTGCGCCGTCCGCTTCGGCAAAACCCAGTGGAACCTGTTGCACATCGGTGGTGAGGTTGGGCGTACCGTTGTCATCCGGGCGCGCTGTGCGCTCGCCGCGGCGTCCACGGCCGCCCCTACTCCGACCTTCGCGACCTTCACGGCTCTCGCGCCCTTCCCGAATGCCATCGGTTGTAGTTTCTGTGGCGGTGTCAGTACGGACTTCGCCGCTTCCGTCCACGCGTTCTTCGGTCGGTGTACGGTCGGTTCCTCCACGTGGGCCCCGGTTGGAGCGCTCGCCCCGGTCACCGCGGGGGGGGCGGTCCTGGCGTAATTCGTTGCGCGGGTTCTCGCTGCCCGCACCAGCCATAGAGCCTGTGGCCACTGCTGTGCTATCGACGGCGACGGGTTTACCGTCGGCGTCGAATTTGTCGCGCTGCGTGGCGCCTGGGCGATCCGTGCGGTCACCGCGGTCACCGCGTCCACCGCGGCCACCTCTGCTGCCTCGTCCGTCACTACGCCCCTCACCGCGAGGACCACGTCCGTCGGGGCGGCCCTCACCGCGACCCTCACCGGTGCGTCCGCCACTGCGGCCACCTTCGCGATTGCCGTCACGGCCCCGGCCGTCGCGTGGCTCCTGGGTTTTGGCCGTTGGCGCAGGCGCTGGAGCGGCGCTTGCAGGTGCAGGTTCAGCGCCAAATAGACGCTTGATCCAGGCAAAGAAGCCTGTCTCCTGCGCAGCGACGGGGCGCGCGGCAGGAGTGCCGTGGGGGTGCTTGGCGGTGGTGGACGTCACCGGCTTTTCCGTGGGTGCCACCGGGCGTGGAGCAGCCTGCGGCGCAGGTAGGTCTGGCAGCACGCCCTTGATCAGCGGTGTCTGCTTGTTGGTAGGCTCCTGCGAGCGTCGTGTGACACCGGTAGGGTCTTCGATCTCATCAGCCAGTTTGTAGCTGGCGTCGATGTTGTCCAAACGTGGGTCATCGTGTTTGAGGCGCTCCAGACGGTAGTTGGGGGTTTCCAGCGTCTTGTTGGGCACCAGCAGCACATTGATGCGCTGTTTGAGTTCGATCTTGGCGATCTCGGAGCGCTTCTCATTGAGCAGGAAAGACGCCACATCGACCGGTACCTGGCACAGCACCGAGGCTGTACTGTCCTTGAGTGACTCTTCCTGGATGATGCGCAGAATCTGCAGGGCGCTGGACTCGGTGTCGCGGATATGGCCGGAGCCGCCACAACGCGGGCAGGGAATCGAGGCGCCTTCCGAGAGAGCCGGGCGCAGACGCTGGCGACTCATTTCCATCAGGCCGAATTTGCTGATGGTGCCGAACTGCACACGGGCACGATCCTGGCGCAACGCGTCGCGCAGGCGGTTTTCCACTTCGCGTCGATTGCGGGACTCTTCCATGTCGATAAAGTCGATCACGATCAGGCCACCGAGGTCGCGCAGGCGCATCTGGCGCGCCACTTCGTCGGCGGCTTCCAGGTTAGTGCGGGTGGCAGTCTCTTCGATGTCGCCGCCCTTGATGGCGCGGGCCGAGTTCACGTCCACCGACACCAGCGCTTCGGTGTGGTCGATGACGATGGCACCACCGGAAGGCAGTTGCACGGTACGGGCATAGGCCGATTCGATCTGGTGTTCGATCTGGAAACGGGAAAACAGCGGGGCATCATCTCGGTAGCGCTTTACACGCGCTGCGTGCTCGGGCATCACGTGGGCCATGAACTGCTGGGCCTGCTCGTACACGTCGTCGGTGTCGATCAGGATGTCACCGATATCGTGGTTGAAGTAGTCACGGATGGCGCGAATGACGAGGCTTGATTCCTGGTAGATCAGGAAGGCACCCTTGCCGCCCTTGGCGGCGCCGTCGATAGCGGCCCAGAGTTTGAGGAGGTAGTTCAGGTCCCATTGCAGTTCCGGCGCGCTGCGGCCAATGCCGGCGGTGCGGGCGATGATGGACATACCGTTGGGATACTCCAACTGGTCCATGTTCTCCTTGAGTTCAGCGCGGTCTTCACCTTCGATGCGCCGACTCACACCACCGCCGCGTGGGTTGTTGGGCATCAAGACGACGTAACGACCCGCCAGCGAAACAAACGTGGTCAGCGCCGCGCCCTTGTTGCCGCGCTCTTCCTTTTCGACCTGGACCAGCAGTTCCTGGCCCTCCTTGATCACGTCCTGAATGCGTGCTTGCGACGCCGACACGCCTTCCTTGAAGTACATGCGGGAGATTTCCTTGAACGGCAGGAAGCCGTGGCGGTCTTCGCCGTAATCCACAAAGCACGCTTCCAGTGAAGGCTCGACGCGGGTGACCACGGCCTTGTAGATGTTTCCCTTGCGCTGCTCGCGCCCTTCGATTTCAATTTCGTAGTCAAGGAGTTTTTGTCCGTCGACAATGGCCAGGCGGCGTTCTTCAGCCTGCGTGGCGTTGATAAGCATCCGTTTCATGGAGTGCATCCTTCTTCAGTAAGTACATGCTCTTGACGAGCCTTTGAAGCCAGGACTTTGCGGTGAACCGAGGTGGAATTGCCGGAGAACTTCGACTCAAACGAGGCGTCGAAGCGTTGGCACGTGGAGGGGAGCGAGTGGGAGCGATTGTGAACTTGCTACTGAAATAATAGCTGGTTGCGCCCGTTGAATAAGCGTTGCAGGCCGATTCATGCCAAACAGCGGGGCGAGAACGCTCCGTGGGCACAATTTCATCAGGCACAACAACACCAACATTTCGCTTCAATCCGCCCGCAGAGCGTTGTCTGCAGGCTTTGGGTATTCCGTTTCAGGGGTTCAATGCGTAGTCTTGACCGTATTGCTAGCTGGCCTCCACAAGCATATGGCGTGTGATCTGCGTGCTTTGCAACCCGGCGGCTTCGACCTTCCAACGAGGCTGTTTATGGCGTGTGGACTAAACTCCAGACAAATCAACCACTTACAGCACAACGCTAGTGAATCACATTATAGGGGTCAAACCGCCGCAAGCGCTTGCCCAGGTCCAATCGGTGACGGTTGATGAAAACGCTGCCGGCCAACGCCTGGACAACTTTCTGATGCGCCACCTCAAGGGCGTACCCAAGACCCATGTCTACCGCATCATCCGCAGTGGTGAAGTGCGCGTCAACAAAGGTCGGGCCCAGGCTGATACGCGTCTGAACCTCGGCGACATCCTGCGTCTGCCACCGGTTAGGGTGTCCGAGCGCGCGGCGGAAAAGACCAGCGCCATGGCGCATCCAGTCTCCAGTATGGCCAACGCCAAAGATTTTCCGCTGCTATTTGAAGATGATTGTTTTTTGGCCATCAACAAGCCCGCAGGTGTTGCAGTGCACGGTGGCTCGGGCGTGAGTTTTGGCGTGATTGAGCAATTGCGCATGGCGCGACCTCAGGCCACCTTTCTGGAACTGGTGCACCGCCTGGACCGGGAAACCAGCGGCGTTCTGCTGGTTGCCAAGAAACGCAGCGCGCTGAAAAATCTACAAGACCAGTTTCGCGAGCGCGAAACCGGCAAGACCTATCTGGCGCTGGTGCTCGGCGCCTGGCCCGCCAACAAACGAGTGCTGGACAAGCCATTACATAAATACCTGTTGCCAGACAAGATCGGGACGGTGGGTGCGGGGGAGCGGCGCGTCAAGGTGGTCGCCAAAGACGATCCGGATGGCATGCCGTCCTTGACCTTGGTCAAGGTGCGAGCCTCAACCCAGCCTGCTGCGACGCGCACCTACTCGTTGCTGGAAGTGACGCTCAAGACTGGGCGTACGCACCAAATCCGTGTCCATCTGGCGTCCGAAGGCATGCCAATTGCGGGGGACGACAAGTACGGCGACTTCGATTGCAACAGGATCTTGTCGCGCGCCGACGCACCCGTTGCCCTGAAACGCATGTTTTTGCACGCCTGGCAATTCCAGTGCAGGCACCCGGTGAGCGGAAAGCGACTGGAGTTTCAGTCGCCATTACCCGAAGAGCTTGCCCGTTTCTTGCATTCGGTACTGCCCGATGCACCGCTGCCGAACACGGCACACGCCAATCCGATCTGATTCCAACATCTGTACGCCATGCTTCCTAACGCCGTTGTCCACCGCCCCCGCCAGTTTGACCTGATTGCGTTTGACTGGGACGGGACGCTTTTTGATTCGACAGCCATCATCACACGCTGCATTCAATCGGCGGTGGTCGATGTTGGGGGCCAGAAACCCTCGGTGCAGCAGGCTTCGTATGTCATTGGCCTGGGGCTCATGCAGGCGCTGGCCCATGCAGCGCCCGATGTTCCACCCGAGCGCTATCCGGAACTCGGTGCGCGCTACCGCCACCATTACTTGCAGCACCAAAACGACATCAGCCTGTTTGATGGTGTGCTCCCTATGTTGGCCGGGCTGAAAGAGCGAAATTACTTATTGGCCGTTGCTACCGGCAAAAGCCGCAAGGGGCTCGACGATGCCCTGCACGCGGTCGAGTTGCGGGGCGTTTTTGACGGCTCGCGCACTGCCGACGAGACAGCGGGCAAACCCCATCCACGGATGCTGCTGGAACTGATGTCCGAGTTGGGGGTGCAGGCTGAGCGTGTGCTGATGGTTGGCGATACCACCCACGACTTGCAGATGGCTTTGAATGCCGGATGCGCCAGCGTGGGCGTGAGCTACGGTGCGCATGAGCCAGAGGCGTTTGAATCGCTGCACCCGCGCTTCGTAGCACACTCGGTAGCGCAACTGCGGACCTGGTTGTTCGAACGTGGCTGAGCCCTGGTCGAATGAAGGAAAGCAGCAGACCGGCCCATCGGTCATGCTGTGCCGCTCGGAAGAACTGGTCAACAGCGGTGCCGCTGTTGCTTTTGAGGTCGTCTATTGCGGGCGCAACGAGCGCGGCTTTGCAGTCCGATATGCTGGACAAGTGCATGCCTACCTGAACCGGTGTGCCCACGTTCCGATGGAAATGGATTACCTGCCCAACCAGTTCTTTGACAGCACCGGCCACTGGCTGATGTGTGCCACGCACGGCGCGATGTACGACCCCAGCAGTGGAAAGTGCCGAGCGGGACCTTGCCGTGGCGGTTTGGTCAAGATCGCGCTGACCGAAGCCGGTGGCATGGTCCACTGGCATACTTCTTCCCAATTGCAACCACTCGAGTTCTGAAATGACCGACCCCAACACCTCCGATACCCAGGACTTCACGTTAAATCAGCCGAAAACGCCCGCTGCATCTGCGCAGGCAGCTATTAAAAAAGGAGCAAATTCAGATGATCCGGCCGGCTCTGGATGGGAGCGTAAAACGCTTGAAACGCTGGCCATGGCGGCCATCACCGAGCAGCGCCAGGCGCGCCGGTGGCGCAACGGCATTCGGTTGGCGTGGCTGCTCTTCTTTGTCGGACTGGTCTGGGTGGGGATGGATCGCAAGGGCACGAGTGCCGATGTGACTGCGCCGCACACGGCGATGGTCAAAATTGAGGGGGAGATTGCATCGGGTGCCGAGGCCAGCGCCGAACTGGTGATTGCCGCCATGCGCAGCGCGTTCGAGGACAAAGGCGCGCAGGCGGTGGTGCTGCTGATCAATTCGCCGGGTGGCAGTCCGGTGCAGGCGGGCATCATCAACGATGAGATTCGGCGCCTCAAGGCGCTGCACCAGAAGCCGGTGTATGCGGTGGTCGAGGAAACCTGTGCCTCGGCTGCCTATTACATCGCCGTCGGGGCCGACAAAATCTATGTCGACAAAGCCAGCGTGGTGGGCAGCATTGGCGTGTTGATGGACGGTTTTGGCTTTACCGGACTGATGGAAAAACTCGGTGTCGAGCGCCGCCTGATGACGGCTGGTGAAAACAAGGGGTTTCTTGATCCCTTCAGTCCACAGACCGAAAAACAGCGGCTGTTTGCGCAAACCATGCTCGACCAAATTCACCAGCAATTCATTGGCGTGGTGAAGAGCGGGCGCGGCAATCGGCTCAAGGAAACACCAGAGACCTTTAGCGGTTTGTTCTGGACCGGCCAGCAGGCAGTTGACATGGGACTGGCGGATCAACTTGGTAACGTGGACTTTGTGGCGCGCGAAGTGGTCAAAGCGGAAGAATTGATCGATTACACCCGCAAGGACAACGTTGCCGAACGTCTGGTCAAGCGCTTTGGCGCCGCCATTGGTGATGGCGCTGTGCGGGCAGCACGCACCGTGCCTGGTTTGCGCTGATTGCAAGTCGGTTGCTTGATCAGCGGCCGATCGCAAAAACCGTGGGAATGGCGTTATCGAGATGCCAGGCCTTGTGCTTCCATTGTTTCACCAGGTCGCTGTGGCAAAGGGCACCAGCGAGGGTCAGGCCGCTGCTGGTGGCCAGGCGCGTGTTGTGCTGCAGGGTCTGTAGCAAAGCCTGCAACAGTGCAGTGTTGCGGTATGGGGTTTCGATGAAGAGCTGGGTTTGCCCGGTCTTCAGTGCCAAGGACTCCAGTTCCTGCAGCCGTTGGATGCGCTCTGCCGGTGTGCTGGGAACGTAGCCGACAAACGCGAAATTCTGACCATTGAGGCCACTGGCAGCGAGTGCCAGCAGCAGGGATACCGGGCCAACAAGTGGCACCACCGTCAATCCCAGTTCGTGCGCTGCGCGCACCACCGAAGAGCCTGGGTCGGCAACCGCGGGCATTCCGGCTTCGCTGACCAGTCCGAGATCTGCACCGTCCAGCGCTGGCTGCAGCAGGTGGCGGGCGTCGAATTGGCCCTGATGGTCGCCTTTCTTGTGGACTTCGCGGGGCAGTTCCTGCAACTGCATATCCTGCAAGGCGCACGGCAGGGCGTGGACCTCGCCAATTCGCTTGATGTAGGCGCGGGTGGTCTTGGCATTTTCACAGACCCAGTGTCGCAGTGTGGCAGCGATGCGCAAGGTGCCGTCAGGCATGACATCCGTGAGTGGCGTGGCGGTGTTGCAACCAAAATCCAGCGGCGCGGGCACCAAGTACAGTGTGCCGGGCCGTTTGGCTGTCATAGGGGTTGCGTTTGGCGTGGCGTTATTCATTACGGCGAGGTGGGTAGCAGGTCGATGCCAGCGGCGCGCAGCATCTCGCTGGTGCGAATCAGGGGCAGTCCAATCAAGGCGGTAGGGTCATCACTCACAATGGATTGCAGCAGCGTGATGCCCAAGCCTTCGCTTTTCGCGCTGCCGGCGCAGTCGTAGGGAGTTTCTGCCAGAAGGTAGTTTTCGATCTCCTGGTCGGTGATTTGGCGAAACGTGACGTTGACCGCTGCCAACGAGTGGGCGCGATATCCCGTCGCCAGGCAGACTACGGCCACTGCAGTCTGGAATACCACCGTTCGCCCGCGCATACGCCGCAACTGCGCCACGGCATTGGCGTGGTTTCCGGGCTTGCCCAACGCCTCGCCGTCCAGATCAGCCACCTGGTCGGACCCGATCACGACGTGGTCGGGGAAACGTTGCGCAACGGCGTTGGCCTTGGCCAGAGCCAGGCGCTGCGCCAGCGCCGCTGGTGCCTCGCTAGGCCGGGGCGTTTCGTCCACATCTGGCGATGCCACGGTGAAGGGAATGCGCAGGCGCTCCAAAAGCTCGCGGCGGTACACCGAGGTGGAGCCCAGTATCAGTTTCGGTTCGGGTTTTGGGATCATGTGTTGATTCTCTTACACTGCACGGATGAAACCGCAAAACGATCCCCGTCGACTGCACTTGAGTTCCTTCGCGCAGGCAGGCGGCCAATTGTTGGGCGACGAGCGCCTGGCGCACTTTGAGCGCCTGATTGCCGAAACCCAGGGCGTTGGAGCTGAAACCCGTGTGCATTATTGCGCGCAGGGTGAAATGCGGTTGGGTGGTGATGGTGCCAACCAGGTGTGGCTTCGCCTCACTGCGCATGCGATGCTGGCGCTGACCTGTCAGCGCTGTCTGGGACCCGCGGAAGTCGAAGTGGAGTTTGCACGTGACTTTCGATTCGTTGCCACGGAAGACCAAGCCGCCGTGGAGGACGAACTCTGCGAAGAGGATGTGTTGGTCATCAGCCGGGCATTCAATCTGCTGGAACTGATTGAGGACGAACTCCTGATGGCCTTGCCCATTGCTCCCATGCATGACACGTGCCCGGTGCCTGTCCAACTGCAGGCTGCAGACGACGATTTTGACCTGGGGGAGGAAGAAAAGCCCAATCCTTTTGCTGTGCTGCAGCAGCTCAAGCGCAATGGCCCCCACTGAAGTGCAATCTTTAGGTTATAATCTGAGGCTTCGCGTTCGATGAGCGACGTGTTTTTACTAACCCCCCAAGTGTTGCGGCCTTCGCAACACCCTTGCCCAGGAGCGGATCATGGCCGTCCAACAGAATAAGAAATCTCCTTCCAAGCGCGGCATGCACCGTTCGCACAATGCCCTGACGGTGCCAGGCATCGCCGTTGAGTCAACGACGGGTGAAACGCACTTGCGCCACCACATCAGCCCGACCGGTTTTTATCGTGGGCGCAAGGTGCTGAAAAGCAAATCCGAAGCCTGATTCGGCTGATCCTCCGGTTTTCGTATTGCAGAGCCCGAAGCTACATGGCGTGTAGCGGCGGGCTTTTTGCTTTTCCGCCTCCCAAGTTGACCTGACGGCAACTTTATTGGTGTTGCTCTTCCATGATTACTATTGCCGTTGACTGCATGGGAGGTGACCATGGTCCCCAGGTCACCCTGCCAGCGTGCACACAATTTCTTGACAGTCACCCGAATGCGTCCCTGATCCTGGTTGGCTTGGCCGAGCAGGTGGGCTCGTATTCGCATCCGCGGGCGCGCGTGGTGACGGCCAGCGAAGTCGTCACGATGGACGACCCCCTAGAGATTGCGTTGCGCCGCAAGAAAGACTCGTCCATGCGCGTGGCGATTCAGCAAGTCAAGGATGGCGCGGCCCAGGCAGCTGTTTCGGCTGGCAATACGGGGGCGTTGATGGCGATATCGCGCTATATCCTGAAAACCCTCGAAGGCATCGAGCGTCCTGCTATCGCTGGTCAAATTCCAAATGCCACCGGTGGCGCAACCACGGTGCTCGATCTGGGTGCGAATGTGGACTGTTCCGCCGAGCACCTGCTGCAGTTTGCCGTGATGGGTTCGGCGCTGGTGTCGGTGCTAAAAGACGTTGATACACCATCGGTGGGGCTACTCAATATTGGTGAAGAAGTCATTAAAGGTAACGAAGTCATCAAAAAAGCGGGAGAATTGTTGCGATCTGCATCTAAATTGGGTGATCTCAATTTTTTTGGCAATGTCGAAGGCAACGACATATTCAAGGGCACGGTAGACATCGTGGTGTGTGATGGGTTTGTCGGAAACGTTGCATTAAAAACCAGCGAAGGCCTGGCCGGGATGATTGGTGGCTTTTTGAAGGCGGAGTTTTCTCGCAATGTTTTCACTAAAATAGCGGCAATTGCTGCTTACTCAGTGTTAACAGCGCTTAAAAATCGGGTAGACCACCGTCGTTACAACGGGGCGGCCTTGTTGGGTCTGCGCGGTCTGGTATTCAAGAGTCATGGTTCGGCGGACGCCATGGCGTTCGGATTTGCCCTGAACCGGGCGTATGATGCGGCTCGGCATGATTTGCTGGAGCGGGTTCGCGTCCGCATCACGCATGCTGCTCCCTTGCTGGTGCCGGCACAGGGCTTGAACTAGCAGGGCCAACGTCCAATTCACTTCGGCCATGAAAAAGTATTCGCGAATTACGGGAACCGGGAGCTTTTTGCCACCTCGCCGCATGAGCAATAGCGACATGGTGGACGCGTTGCAGGCGCGTGGGGTGGAAACATCCGATGAATGGATCGTCGATCGCACTGGCATTCGTGCCCGTCACTTTGTCGACGATGGTGTGTTCAGCAGTGATCTTGGCGTGGAGGCTTGCAAGCGCGCGTTGGAGTCCGCCGGGCGCACCGCCAAGGAGATCGACCTCATCATTGTGGCCACCTCGACGCCCGACATGGTGTTTCCGTCAACAGCGTGCATTTTGCAGAACAAACTCGGTGCCAATGGTGGCGCGGCTTTTGACGTGCAAGCGGTCTGTAGTGGCTTCATTTACGCCTTGACCATAGCCGACGCCATGATTCGTACCGGTGCTGCCCAACGTGCATTGGTGGTCGGGGCGGAAGTGTTCTCACGCATACTCGACTTTGACGATCGAACGACCTGTGTGTTGTTTGGCGATGGTGCCGGCGCAGTGGTGCTGGAGGCGTCCTCGACGCCTGGCATCTTGTCGAGTGATCTGCATGCGGATGGCAAGCACGTGGATATTTTGTGCGTGCCCGGCCATGTCGCTGGTGGCGCAATACTGGGCGACCCGTTGCTCAAAATGGACGGGCAGGCAGTGTTCAAACTTGCGGTGGGCGTGCTGGAAGAAGCAGCGCTGGCGGTTCTGGACAAAGCACACCGCACTGCAGCCGATATTGACTGGATGATTCCCCACCAGGCCAATATCCGTATCATCCAAAGTACCGCACGCAAACTCAAGGTGCCAATGGCCAAAGTGGTGGTGACTGTGGACCAACACGGCAATACGTCCGCAGCGTCCATTCCACTGGCCTTGGATACTGCCGTGCGTTCCGGTAAAGTGAAGCTAGGCCAGACCTTGTTGCTCGAGGGTGTAGGCGGTGGATTTACCTGGGGTGCGGTGCTCCTGAATCTGTAGCTGCTTACGCAATAACGACGGTCTTTCTGAGCTATTTTCTTGTTGAATATGAAACCATTTGCATTTGTTTTCCCGGGCCAGGGGTCGCAGTCGGTCGGCATGCTCGACGGCTGGGGAGACCACCCCGTTGTGGTTCAGACCTTGATGGAAGCTTCCCAGGCGCTAGGTGAGGACGTTGCCAAACTGATTCACGATGGCCCAAAGGAGGCATTGGCCCAGACCACCAACACCCAACCGGTCATGCTGGTAGCTGGGGTGGCTGCTTACCGTGTCTGGATGTCCGAAGTGGGCATCGCGCCGGCTGCGGTGGCCGGTCATTCTCTTGGCGAATATGCGGCACTCGTTGCGGCCGGTGCGCTGACTTTGGCGCAAGCGGCACCTCTGGTGCGGCTGCGCGCGAAAGCCATGCAAGAGGCCGTGCCAGCCGGGCAGGGTGCCATGGCGGCGATTTTGGGGATGGAGGCGCAACGTGTGCGCGCGCTCTGTGAGGAGGTGACGCAGGCGTTTGGTGCAAATTCCGGCGAAGTCGTTGAAGCAGTCAACTTCAATGACCCGGCGCAGACCGTCATCGCGGGCAGCAAGGCGGCTGTCGACAAGGCATGCGAAACCTTGAAAGCCAATGGCGCCAAGCGCGCGCTGCCATTGCCTGTATCCGCGCCATTTCACTCCAGTTTGATGCGTCCTGCAGCCGAGAAATTGCGGGAACATTTGGCATCTACCGCGTTTGCGTCGCCGCAAATACCGCTCGTGAACAATATCGATGTGCGGGTGGAGCAGGATGCGGCTGGCGTTCGAGATGCGCTCTATCGTCAGGCCTTTGGCCCGGTGCGCTGGGTGGAATGTGTGTTGGCGCTCAAAGCACGCGGGCTGACCACTTTGGTCGAGTGCGGCCCAGGGAAAGTTTTGGCGGGGCTGACCAAACGTATCGATGCAGAAATGATGGGTCTGGCCCTATTTGACCCGGTCAGTTTGAATGACATCAAAGGACAACTGGCATGAGTGACAACAAGTTAGCTCAAGGTCAGCAGATTGCCCTGGTGACCGGTGCGTCGCGCGGCATTGGTGCTGCCGTGGCATGGGAGTTGGCGCAGCGCGGTGTGCTTGTTGTAGGGACTGCCACGACCGATGCAGGTGCAAGCAAGATTGGCAGCACCTTGGCCGGTTTTGCGGGCTGCTTGGGCAGGGTACTGGATGTGACCGATGGCGCGGCAGCGGACGCATTGGTGGATGCCGTGGTGAAGGAGTATGGCGGACTGCACGTTCTGGTGAACAATGCCGGCATTACCCGCGACAACCTGACCATGCGCATGAAGGACAGCGAGTGGGACGCTGTGATGGATGCCAACCTCAAGGGCGTTTTTCGTATGAGCAGGGCTGTCATGCGCACCATGATGAAGCAGCGCTACGGACGCATCATCAACATTACCTCTGTGGTGGGCGCCTCCGGCAACGCGGGTCAGGCCAACTATGCTGCCGCAAAAGCAGGGGTTGCTGGCATGACGCGGTCGCTGGCACGCGAACTGGGGTCGCGCAACATTACGGTGAACTGCATTGCCCCGGGATTCATCGAAACCGATATGACCGCAGCCCTGTCTGAAGACCAGCAAAAAGCCCTGCTAGGCCAGATACCAGTGGGGCACCTGGGCAAACCTTCTGACATTGCTCATGCTGTGGCCTATCTGGCCTCGGCGCAGGCCGGTTATGTCACGGGGCAGGAACTGCATGTCAACGGTGGCATGTACATGTAACCACCGAAATTACCGCCAATGTGTCCGTTTGGCTGCCTTGTTAGGGACTCCCCTCTAACGTGGGTAAAATCACGGATTAATTTTTCAACCCTCAGAGGGATGCTATGAGTGATATCGAAGTACGCGTCAAAAAAATCATTGCCGAGCAACTTGGCGTGGAAGAGTCGCAGGTAACCAACGAGAAGGCTTTTGTCGCTGATCTCGGCGCAGACTCTTTGGACACCGTGGAACTGGTGATGGCTCTGGAAGACGAGTTTGGAATTGAAATTCCGGACGAAGACGCAGAAAAAATCACCACGGTGCAAAACGCGATCGATTACGCGACAACGCACAAAAAAGCTTGAACCCACAAGGGTGAATCGCCTGTGTAGCCCGTCGGGCTGCAATGCCGTGTTGCACGGCCTTCTTTGACCCATTGCTGAAAACTGCACTGTATGGCTCGTCGTCGCGTTGTTGTCACTGGTTTGGGCTGCGTTAGTCCCGTAGGCAATACGGTGGCGCAAGCCTGGGCGAACATCCTGGCGGGAAAGTCGGGAGTGGATACCATTTCCAAGTTCGATGCGTCCACATTCGCCTGCAAGATTGCGGGGGAAGTTCGCGGGCTGGATCTGGAGACGTACATCAGTTCCAAGGACGCTCGCGCCATGGACTGTTTTATCCACTATGGCATTGTGGCCGCAGTGCAGGCCGTCGAAGATGCCGGGCTTCCCACGGGCGATGCGCTCGGTGAAGAGGAGGCCGCACGCATTGGCTGCGTCATCGGTTCTGGCATTGGCGGGTTGCCGCTGATAGAGTCGATGCATACCGAGTACCTGAACCGGGGAGCACGGCGCATCTCTCCGTTCTTTGTTCCGGCAACCATCATCAACATGACGGCTGGCCATGTATCGATGCGTTACGGCTTCAAAGGCCCCAATCTGGCGATCGTCACTGCCTGTACCACGGGGCTGCACTGCATAGGTCAGGCCGGGCGCATGATCGAATATGGCGATGCCGACGTGATGGTGGCTGGCGGCTCTGAAGCCACAGTTTCGGCTCTGGGCATCGGGGGCTTTGCCGCCATGCGCGCGCTGAGTACCCGCAACGATGACCCGGCGACGGCCTCGCGCCCATGGGACAAGGACCGCGATGGTTTTGTGCTGGGTGAGGGGGGTGGCGTAATGGTGCTCGAAGAGTATGAGCACGCCGTCGCGCGGGGTGCACGCATCTACGCCGAGTTGGCCGGCTTCGGTATGAGTGCCGATGCGGGGCATATGACAGCACCCAACATGGATGGGCCAAGGCGTGCCATGGTCGGGGCCATGCGCAATGCGGGCGTGAATGCCGACCAGGTAGACTACCTCAACGCCCATGGTACTTCCACGCCACTGGGTGACCTGAATGAAACCAATGCCATCAAGGCGGCGTTGGGCGACCATGCAAAGAAAGTGGTTGTGAATTCCACGAAGTCGATGACCGGCCATTTGTTAGGTGGTGCGGGTGGCGTTGAGTCGGTCTTTACCGTGCTGGCCCTGTACCACCAGAAAAGCCCACCGACGATCAACATCTTCAATCAGGACCCGGAGTGTGATCTGGATTACTGTGCCAATGTGGCGCGCGACATTCGCATAAACGTCGCGGTGAAGAACAACTTCGGTTTTGGTGGCACCAACGGCACCCTGGTTTTCAAACGCGTCTGACCGACGTCAGACCCACCTAACATGCACCGTGCCCCGGCGGTTAGTTACAGGGTGGTGCGATCGATCCAGCACCTCGCGCTGGTTGGCGCGCTGTGGGCGAGTGGCATATTCTCACTATTGCTTCTTGGTGCCACGCATCCACTTTCGTTGCTGGAAATGCTGGCCATCTGCATTGGCATGGTGCTGTGTTCAGCGATGGCTTTCTCGGGTTGGTTGCAATCGCCGGTGGGACTCTTGCGCTGGGATGGAACCCATTGGCAGTGGGACGGGTTTGCTGAAGAATCTGCGTGCACCCTGGTCCTGCGCATCGACTTGCAGGGCCTGATGCTGGTGACGGTTACCAGTCCTGGCGGGCAGCGAGCCTGGCTGTGGCTGGCTCGCAATACGGCCGATGTGCAGTGGCGTGCGCTGCGGCGTGCGGTGGTGGCATAACAGTGGATAACCTTCAGACTGCACAAGCGACCGATCTGGCACTGGTGGAGCGCACTTTGGCCGGAGATCAGCGTGCTTATGGACTGCTCGTTCTCAAGTATCAGCGGCGTATCCAGCGCCTGGTTGGACGGATGGTACGCGACGTTGATCTGGTGGAGGACATTGCCCAGGAAACATTTATCCGGGCCTACCGTGCTCTGCACCAGTTTCGTGGGGATGCACAGTTCTACACGTGGCTCTACCGAATTGCCGTCAACACCGCCAAGAAGTCTCTGTTGGAACTTAAAAGGGAACCAGCGGTACTACAAGGCTCGCAGAACAGTGAAGAGGAAGATGAAACTTCCTGGCAAAAAAGCGAACCAAGTACAGACGAGACACCGGAAACCCTGTTGGCGGCAAAGGAAGTGGCGGCAGTGGTCAACGCGGCGATGGATGATTTGGCAGATGAACTGAAGGAAGCCATTGTGTTGCGTGAAATAGAAGGCTTGAGTTACGAGGAGATTTCTGTGGCGATGGATTGCCCCATCGGTACGGTGCGATCACGGATTTTTCGCGCACGGGAGGCCATTTCCGCCCGGATCAAGCCCTTGCTGGATAAGCAGACCAGTAAACGCTGGTAAGGAGTGATGATGAAGAATGTTGACTCACCGTCTCATGAGCGCCTGTCAGCCATGGTTGATGGGGAACTTGAGCCGATTGAACTGGTGCAAGCTTTGGGAGCTGTCGTGTCTGATGCAAATAGCATCAGCCAGTGGCATGCCTACCATGTTGTCGGAGATGTTTTGCGCAGCGCTGAACTTGCCAGCGTAGGGCAGGACCTGGAGTTTCTCCGAAAGTTGGAGCAGCGATTGGCACAGGAGCCGGTCTACCCACCGTTGCAGAGCCCCGCTGTCCAAGCCCCGCTGGACGCTATGGCAAGGACACACAGCGCCAACGCCGGGACGCTACGCTGGAAACTGATTGCCGGTTTCGCTTGCAGCGCGCTGGTGATGGTTGTGGGGATGGGCCAGTGGCAGCAGTCGGGCTCGCAAACTGAAGTGCAATTGTCCTCTGCCCCGCTAACCCAGCCGGCTGCAATGCCACCGGCCATGCAGCCCGAAGCCGGCACACCGGTCATGATTCGTGACCCCGAACTCGACAGTTTGCTGGCCGCGCACCAGCAACTTGGCGGCCATTCAGCGCTGCAGCGTTCCAGCGGGTTCTTGCGCAATGCAACCTTTGAGGTGCCAGCCCGGTGATCGCGTTACTGTACCGATGGCGCACTCTCGCGCTGGTGTGCCTGCTTTGGGCCACCCACGGCTATGGAGCGGCGCAGAGCGCGCCGGTGGCGGAGGATGGTATTCACGCCTGGCTTATGCGGGTACACGAGGCCTCGCGGCATCGCTCCTATTCGGGAACTTTTGTCGTGTCGGCAGCTGGCACCATGGCCAGTGCAAGGATCTGGCATGTAGCAGACGGCCAGCAGCAAGTGGAACGGGTTGAGTCCTTGAGTGGCAAACCACGGGCCACATTTCGGCGCAATGACCAGGTTGTAACTTTTTTCCCCGAGTCAAAGGTCGCCGTCGTGGAAACCCGGGAGTCACTCGGGCAGTTCCCCGGTTTCATTCAGTCAACGCAATCGTCGATCGGTGAAAGTTATCAACTGAAGCGATTGGGAGGGGACCGAATCGCAGGATTCGACGCCGATGTTGTGCAATTGGTCCCCAACGACAACCTTCGATTTGGCTACCGCGTATGGAACGAAAGACGCACAGGGCTGGTCATGCAGTTGCAGACCCTGGATCTGAATGGCCGTGTTATCGAGCAGTCGGCCTTTTCTGAGCTGCAACTGGACACGCCAGTGAGCATGGGCAAGTTGCACCAGATGATGGGCGATACCAGAGGCTTTCGTGTGGAGCGACCTGATCTGCAGAAAGTCACCCCGGAGTCCCAGGGGTGGGTATTGCAGCGACCGGTCAAAGGCTTTCAGACCATGGGTTGCTACCATCGTTTGAATGCGGCATCTGCCGGGAGTTCGCGTACTGGCGCTCCGATGCAGTGGGTGTTCTCTGATGGGCTCACCACGGTCTCTCTCTTTATTGAGGCTTTTGATTCGCGCCGCCATGTGCGTGAAGGCCACACCAATTTGGGTGGGGCAACAAATACCCTCACGCGCCATTTGGGTGAATGGTGGGCGACTGTGGTGGGTGAAGTGCCATTGGGTACCCTGATGGCTTTTACGACGGCTCTTGAACGCAAGTGAAACAACCCCAACTACTGATTTTTTTGATCGAAAGGTATTCGATGACCATCCGAGTGATCCAACCACTACGTAGCCTGTGCATGGCTGTGGCGCTCAGTGGCGCTGCGTTTGTTGCAACAGCTCCACTGCAACCTGCCGTTGCGCAGGTTCGCGGTTTGCCCGATTTCACCGATCTGGTGGATCAGGTGGGGCCGTCTGTCGTGAATATTCGCACGATGGAAAAAGTGAAATCCCGGTCCATGCAGGGTATGCCAGGCGAAGACGAGTTCTTGGAGTTCTTCCGCCGCTTTGGCATTCCTGCCCCCAATATTCCAGGCCATCCGCGCCAGGCTCCCAGACAGAACCGCCCACAGCAGGAGGAGGAGCAGCCTCGCGGTGTGGGGTCCGGGTTTGTGTTGACCTCAGATGGCTTCATCATGACCAATGCACACGTGGTGGACGGTGCCGATGAAGTTCTGGTCACGCTGACTGACAAGCGCGAGTTCAAAGCCAAGATCATCGGTGCCGACAAGCGCACGGATGTGGCCGTGGTCAAGATCGAAGCCACTGGATTGCCCGCGGTCAAAGTGGGCGATGTCGGCAAGTTGAGGGTGGGCGAATGGGTGATGGCTATCGGCTCTCCATTTGGGCTGGAAAGCACGGTGACGGCGGGCATTGTCAGCGCCAAACAGCGCGATACCGGTGAGTACCTGCCCTTCATTCAGACCGATGTAGCCATCAACCCCGGCAACTCAGGTGGTCCGCTGATCAACATGCGCGGTGAGGTGGTTGGCATCAATAGCCAGATCTACTCCCGTTCTGGTGGCTTCATGGGCATCTCGTTTGCGATCCCCATGGACGAGGCGGTGCGGGTCAGTGAGCAACTGCGCAGTTCTGGGCGGGTATCGCGCGGTCGCATCGGTGTGCAGATCGACCAGGTCAGTAAGGAAGTGGCGGAATCGATTGGTCTGGGCAAAGCCAGCGGCGCTTTGGTGCGTGGAGTCGAATCCGGAGCTCCAGCAGAAAAAGCCGGTATCGAGGCGGGTGACATCATCATCAAGTTTGACGGCAAGGCAATTGAAAAGTCCAGCGATTTGCCACGTATCGTGGGTAGCACCAAGCCGGGCACCAAGAGCACTGTCACCGTGTTTCGTCGTGGGGCTACCAAAGACCTCGCCATTACGATTGCCGAGATAGAAGCTGAGAAAACAGTCGCCAAGGCATCATCGAAAGATGAAAAGCCCAAAGCATCGTCGGCAGCACAGGCCTTCGGATTGGCGGTCAGTGAGTTGACTGAGGCGCAGCGCAAGGAGTTAAAGATCAAAGGCGGCGTGCGCATCGAGTCGGCCACCGAGGCGGCGGCGCGTGCCGGATTGCGCGAAGGCGATGTGATCCTTGCGCTGGCCAATAATGAGGTCACCAACGTCAAGGATTTTGACGCAATCCTGGCCAAATTTGACAAGAGTAAGCCGTTGAACGTGCTGTTCCGACGTGACGATTGGACGCAATACGCGATCATCAAAGTCAGCCGCTAACGCGTTTTTTGTGAAAATGACCCCAAGCCAGTGTTGGTTTTTGGGGTCTTTTTTTTGAAGATGCTTCCTGCGGCAGCGCCGTGCGGTAGTGTGTTTTGGTTTGTATGTAAGCGCTAACGTGGCATTTGATTTCTTGATTTGGTTAGAATGGCACACTTTTGACGATCGTTATGAATATAACGACATGGGATAAGTCCACGATATGGAATGTCGTGAAGTAGCCCACAGCGGATCAACAGATCGCCCACAAGTTGTCCATACGATCTCCCCCAACATTGTTAATAAACTGTGAATAAAATTATTGTTGCTGACGTGCAACGACAAAAAAATGCGAAATTTGGTCCTTTGCAACGGCAACTTTTTGCCTACAATGAAGTTCCAACCTTCGCAGTTGCCAATGATTGTTGGTTCAGGGCGCGTCGTTACACGACGCGCCCTTTTTTCTTACCTCCCCTGTTTTAATTCAAGCACTTAAGCGTTTTCGTTGATGAATCACATCAGAAATTTTTCCATCATTGCGCACATTGATCACGGCAAATCCACGCTGGCAGATCGATTGATTCAGCGTTGCGGCGGGCTTGAAGCACGCGAAATGGAGGCACAGGTTCTGGACTCCATGGATATTGAAAAAGAGCGTGGGATAACCATCAAGGCACAGACCGCCGCACTCAAGTACACGGCCAAAGATGGGCAGGTCTACAACCTCAATTTGATCGATACACCCGGGCATGTGGACTTCTCTTATGAGGTCAGTCGTTCTCTGTCGGCATGTGAGGGTGCGTTGCTGGTTGTCGATGCTTCACAGGGAGTCGAAGCCCAAACAGTAGCCAACTGTTACACCGCACTCGACCTCGGTGTGGAGGTGGTCCCGGTGCTCAACAAGATGGACCTGCCCAATGCCGACCCGGAGAATGCGCGTACCGAAATTGAAGATGTGATCGGCATCGACGCCACCGAGGCGATTCCCTGTTCAGCGAAGTCGGGCATGGGTATTGAGGAGATTCTGGAGGCCATCGTCGCCAGGATTCCAGCACCCAAGGGCAACCCCAAAGGACCGTTGCGTGCCATGATCATCGACAGCTGGTTTGACAGTTATGTCGGGGTTGTGATGCTCGTGCGTGTCGTCGATGGCCGTCTGGCCAAAGGAGACCGCATCAAGATGATGGCCACCGAAGCCACCTACAACGCCGACAACCTGGGGGTCTTTACGCCAGCCACGCAGCCACGCGATGCACTGGAGGCGGGTGAGGTTGGCTTCATCATCGCTGGCATCAAGGAGTTGCAGGCTGCCAAAGTGGGCGACACGGTGACCTTGATCAAACCCGGTACCGGTGGTGCGGCCTTCACTGCCACACAGGCCTTGCCAGGGTTCAAGGAGATTCAGCCGCAGGTCTTTGCAGGTTTGTATCCCACCGAAGCCAGCGAGTACGACTCACTGCGCGACTCGCTGGAAAAGCTCAAACTCAACGATGCTTCGCTGCATTACGAGCCCGAAGTTTCGCAAGCGCTGGGCTTTGGGTTCCGTTGCGGCTTTCTGGGCTTGCTGCACATGGAAATTGTGCAGGAGCGGCTGGAGCGCGAATTTGACCAGGACCTGATCACGACCGCGCCGAGCGTGGTCTACCAGGTGATGAAGGCCGACGGCGAAGTGATGATGGTCGAGAACCCGTCCAAGATGCCCGACCAGGGTCGACTGGAGGAAATTCGTGAGCCCATCGTGACGGTGCACCTGTACATGCCGCAAGAGTATGTGGGTGTGGTGATGACACTCGCCAACCAGAAACGTGGCGTGCAGATGAATATGGCCTACAAGGGTCGGCAAGTGGTACTGACTTACGACATGCCACTAGGCGAGATCGTGCTGGACTTTTTTGACAAGCTCAAGAGCGTCAGCCGTGGTTATGCGTCCATGGACTACGAGTTCAAGGAATACCGTGCGTCGGACGTGGTGAAAGTTGACATCCTGCTCAACGGCGAGCGCGTCGATGCCCTATCCATCATCGTGCATCGCAGCCAAAGCCAGTACCGCGGGCGCGCCGTGGTAGCCAAAATGCGCGAGATCATCTCCCGGCAGATGTACGACGTAGCCATCCAGGCGGCCATCGGTGCCAACATCATCGCCCGTGAGACAATCAAGGCGCTGCGCAAGAACGTTCTGGCCAAGTGCTACGGCGGAGATATTTCGCGCAAGAAAAAACTCCTTGAGAAACAAAAAGCAGGCAAGAAACGCATGAAACAGATTGGATCGGTGGAAGTCCCTCAAGAGGCATTCCTCGCTATTTTGCAGGTGGAAGATTGAGCCCGGCGATAAAGAGCCTTGCGATGGCGGGAGTAACCATTTGATGCAAGCGATAACGTCTGCCGTACTTGCCTCGTTCGTGCTGTATGCGGGGTCCTGGTATTTCGGTGTGATAGACGGCAACTTCGCGTTATTGTTGTTCATGGCGTCGGTGGTCACGGGCATCTACTGGCTCGCTGAACGGTTCTACTTTTTGCCGCAGCGCATGCAGGCTGCTGCTGCGCTGGAAGCCAGCGACGCCAAGCGCCGCGAAGAACTCGTCAAGATGGGCATCAACCAGATGGATGGAAATATTGCCGAAGCCCGGGCCAAGTTGCTGGCCCAGCCCTGGTGGCTGGATTGGACAGCCGGCCTGTTCCCCGTGATCATTGCGGTGTTCTTTCTGCGCTCATTCTTGTTTGAGCCCTTCAAGATTCCATCGGGCTCCATGGTCCCGACCCTGCTGGTGGGGGATCTGATACTGGTCAACAAGTTCACGTACGGGCTGCGCCTGCCTGTGATCAATACCAAAATCACCGAAGGCAATGCACCACAACGCGGAGACGTGATGGTGTTTCGCTACCCCCCTAAACCAAGTCTCGACTACATCAAGCGGGTGGTTGGGTTGCCGGGAGACACCGTTGCCTACCTCAACAAACGCCTGACAATCAATGGGCAGCCGGTACCCACGACGTCCTTGCCGGAGTTCTTCGATGAAGACCACATGCGGTACTTCAAGCATTTTGAAGAAACCGTCGGCGACAAGAAGCACCGGCTGCTCAACGACGACGAACGCCCTGCCTTCGTGCCGGGTGCCGAACAGTTTGCCGGACGTGACCAGTGCAGCTACACCGTGGAAGGTGTGACTTGCAAAGTGCCGCAAGGGCACTACTTCATGATGGGCGACAATCGCGATAACTCGCTCGATTCGCGCTTCTGGGGTTTCGTGCCCGAGAAAAATATCGTCGGCAAAGCCTTCTTTGTCTGGATGAATTTTGGTAGCCTTAAGCGCATCGGGTCATTTGATTGATAGGGGAAACAGCATGACAGTGCAACGCAAGTCTCGCCAACGTGGCATTTCATTTATTGGCCTGGTGTTTACCGCGTCGGTGCTGGCCATGGGCGGAGTGGTCGCTGCGCAAGTGTTCCCGACGGCATTGGAATACCAGGCGGTTACAAAAGCAATCAACAAGGCCGCGGCCTCGGAGGTTGCCACAGTGGCCGATATCCGTATGACCTTTGATAAAGCTGCTGCCATTGACGATATCAAGTCAATCTCGGGCAAGGACTTGATCATCACCAAGGAAGCAGACAAGGTGGTGGTGAGCTTTGAGTACCAGCGCGAAATTCATTTGTTTGGCCCGGCCTTCCTCACGCTGAAATACGCCGGTCGCTCCAAATAACGTGACCGCTGGCCTGGTGGAGTTGCAGCGTCGGCTGCAACATGAATTCTCCAACGCTGCCCTGCTGGGCCAGGCCCTGACCCACCGCAGTTTTTCCTCAGACCATTACGAGCGGCTGGAGTTTCTGGGCGACTCGGTACTGAATTTGGCGGTGTCTGACCTGCTGTATGCTCGCCTGGGGTCGCTGCCCGAAGGTGACCTGTCTCGTGTGCGTGCCAACCTCGTCAAACAAGACACCCTGCACCAACTCGCCGTAGAGCTTGGCCTGCCGGAGTTGATGCGACTAGGGGAAGGGGAGGTGCGTTCTGGTGGTCAGAAGCGCCCTTCGATTCTTGCCGACACGCTGGAGGCAGTCATTGGAGCGGTCTACCTGGATGGTGGTTTTGCCAAGGCGCAGGCGCTGGTGCACCGCCTGTTCAAGGCGGTAGAAATCAACCCCCAGATGGAAGCCATCGGCAAGGACCCCAAAACCGAACTGCAGGAATGGCTGCAGGGTCGCAAGATGAAGTTGCCGGTGTACACGGTGGTCGGCACCCTGGGCGCGGCGCACAAACAGAGCTTTGACGTCGAATGCGAAATCAAGGAGCTGCGCCTGGCCGAGCGCGGTATCGGCGGCTCGCGCCGCTCCGGCGAGCAGGCCGCTGCTACCGCCATGTTGCAGACGATCAAAGCCAGAACCCCATGAAAAACACTCCTAAAAAAATAGCTGCTTCAGCAGACCCTGTAAGCATTGCAGGCCAAAATGAGCCCCAGGAAAACTTGGACAGCATGCTGGAGGGGTTGCTCAAGAGCACGCCCAAACTCGCCCAGCCGGGAGTCCTGGCGGATGGCCAGCGCTGTGGCCTGGTCGCGATTGTGGGCAAGCCCAATGTGGGCAAGTCCACCTTGCTCAATGCTCTGGTCGGCCAAAAAATCAGCATCACCTCGCGTAAGGCGCAGACCACGCGCCATCGCATTACCGGCATGCACACCCGCGGGGCAACCCAGTTTGTGTTTGTGGATACACCCGGCTTTCAGACCCTGCACGCCAACGCACTCAACAAGTCGTTGAACAAGACAGTGCAGGGTGCGGTTGCCGATGTGGACCTGATCCTTTTTGTGGTGGAGGCTGGCAGCTTCACTCCGGCCGATGCGCGGGTGCTGGCGCTCTTGGGCAAGAACATCCCAACTCTTTTGATCGCCAACAAACTCGACAATGTGCATCGCCGCGGCGACATCGCGCCCTGGTTGCAAACCATGCAGGGCAAGCACGCCTTTGCCGAGTTTGTGCCCATGTCCGCCAAGAGCGCCAAAGACGTTGAGCGTTTGCTCGGCATTTGCGAGAAATTCCTGCCCGAGCAGGCTTGGTGGTACGCCGAAGATGAACTTACCGACCGCAGCGAGAAATTTCTTGCCAGTGAACTGGTGCGCGAAAAACTGTTCCGCCTGACCGGGGATGAGTTGCCCTACACCTCCACGGTGGTGATTGACAAGTTCGAGGAAGAGCCGCCCCAGAAGAAGGGCCAGAAGCGCCTGCTGCGCATTGCCGCCACGATTGTGGTCGAGCGTGATGGCCATAAAGCCATGGTGATTGGTGACAAAGGGGAGCGCATCAAGCGCATCGGCATGGAGACACGCGTCGAGCTGGAAAAGCTGGCCGATGCCAAGGTTTTCATTGAACTTTGGGTGAAAGTTCGCTCAGGCTGGGCTGATGATGAGGCGCGGGTGCGCAGCTTTGGGTATGAATAGGCTCACCCCCAGGCTGCGCGCACTTCGTGTCGCTTCGCCCCCCCCCTTGCAGGGGGCAACGCCAGCGGCCCGGCGAAGCCGGTTCCGCGGCGTTCGCTGGGCTTAGGCTGCAGTTCGCCAACGATTCATGGCGACCAGGCGTATCTCGGATGAGCCGGCGTATGTGCTGCATCGGTACGACTGGAGCGAGTCGAGTCTGATTCTGGAGGTGTTTACACGGCACCACGGGCGCATTGCGTTGGTGGCCAAGGGGGCCAAGAGGCCGACTTCCAGTTTTCGCCCAGTCCTTTTGCCCTTGCAGATGCTGCATGTCGCTTTTGGCGGTGACACCGAAATCCGCAGCCTCAAGAGTGCCGAGTGGCAGGGCGGGCACGTCATGCCCACGGGCGACGCGCTGCTGTCGGGCTATTACCTCAACGAGCTGCTTTTGACGCTGCTGGCGCGCGACGATCCGCATCCCGGTTTGTTCGACATTTACGCCAACGTGGTGCGCGTACTGGCCAGCGAACACGGAGAAGTGTTGCAGGCGGCCTTGCGTACGTTTGAGCTGCTGCTGTTGCGCGAGATTGGCCTGTTGCCCATGCTGGACCAGCAAACCATGACGTTGGGTGCATTGGACGCCAGCGCGCTGTATTGCCTCGTACCCGAGGGTGGCTTGCGCCGTGTGGGTCAAGACGACCGCACGTCTCTAGAGGGTGCGCAGTGGATGGCGCTACAGACCGCGTTGCACGAAGCGGCACCGTTTACTTCCACGTTGCGGGCCTGCGCGCACGTGCAATCGGAACTCAAACCCATGCTGCGTGCGTTGCTGCACTACCATTGCGGTGTCAAAGTGCTGCGCACGCGACAGATGATGATCGACATTCAATCCCTTTAGTGGAACCGGCATGCCCCCACGCACATGACCAAACTCTCAGTGAACCTCAACAAGGTCGCCCTGGTGCGCAACACCCGCCATCTGGGCATTCCCAGCGTTACCCGTGCCGCCACGCAGTGCCTGCAGGCCGGAGCGGCAGGCATTACGGTGCACCCGCGACCCGATGCACGGCATATTCGCGCCAGTGATGTGGTTGAACTCGGTGAATTGCTCAAGGGCTGGCCGGAGCGCGAATTCAATGTTGAAGGCAACCCGTTTCACAATTTGATGGACTGCGTAGCCGACCTGGTGGCACGCAAACTGCCGGTG
>JFJP01037463.1_pt1 | contig 36181 bp, 22 predicted proteins | sample 431651 | NCBI WGS metagenome assembly JFJP01 (sample SAMN02602958, study PRJNA72255) | Microbial mat metagenome, whole genome shotgun sequencing project. | biome: fresh water; feature: sink hole; material: water; isolation source: purple microbial (photo- and chemosynthetic) mats found in... | reverse complement strand
TGGCTATTGTTATTGATGAATATGGTGGTACAAACGGAATTGTTACTCTCGAGGATGTGTTAGAAGAAATAGTTGGCGAGATTACAGATGAATCAGATGAAGATGAAAAAAGCTACCTAAAAATAAATGAAACAACCTATTTATTTGAAGGAAAAACCTTATTAAATGATTTTTTTAAGATTCTTGAAATAGATGACAATTTTTTTGATGATTCAAATGCCGATGCTGATACAATTGCCGGAATAATTCTAGGAATTACAGGTGAAATACCTGAAAAAAACAAAGTTATAAATTATAAAAACCTTACTTTTACTATTGAAGCTGTTGATAAAAGACGTATAAAGCAAATAAAGGTAACTATCAACCATTAAACCTGTTAATCATAAAAATGTATAGAAGTAGTATTTCACAATATCCTATTGTTATTGTTATTGTATCTATTTTGTTGTTTTTAATACTTAATAGTTGCCGAGATAATACTACTCCCAAGCCCAGAGGATATTTCAGAATCGATCTGCCTCAAAAAGAATATCAAAAGTTTGTTTCAGATTGTCCTTATTCATTCGATTATCCAGTTTATGCAACGATTCTTTTTGATACTGACAATAACACTGAACCATGCTGGATTAATATGGATTTCAAAAAAATTGGCGGTCGACTGCATATTAGTTATAAAAATGTGGACAACAATCTTGGACAAATACTAGAAGATTCAAGAAAACTTGCATATAAACATTCAATTAAGGCCGATGCGATCCATGAGCAAGTATTTATAAGACCCGATCGTAAAATTTATGGAATCTTATATGAGATTGAGGGAAATGCTGCTTCATCGGTGCAATTCTATGTTACCGATAGTGTTAAACATTATGTAAGAGGAGCTTTATATTTTAGCGTTGAGCCAAACAAAGACTCATTAGCACCGGTTATTCGATTTATTAAGGATGATATTATTATTATGATCGAATCGTTTGAATGGAAATAATATAGTTAAACTATGGCTATAATATTGAATGAATCGTTTAATGAAGATGGAAAATTAGGAATTTGGGAAATTACCGAAGATTTTGAAAATTTGCGGTCAATGGTAACCCTTGATGATAAAGACATCGAACGTCTTGATAGTTTTAAAAATCATCAACGAAAATTAGAATGGCTAAGTGTTCGTGTTTTATTAAACTCATTAACTGATAAAGATTCCAGAATTGTTTATGGGCCCGAACGAAAGCCATATCTTCATAACAATTCGCATAACATAAGCATTTCTCACTCCAAAAACCTAACATCAATACTTATTAATAAAAAACGCAGAGTTGGTCTCGACCTTGAATTTATGACGGATAAAGTGTTGCGTATTGCCGAAAAATTTATGCGTCCCGAAGAGATTGATTCTATAGATAAAACGCAAGAAATATATCACCTGTATTTGCATTGGTGCGCAAAAGAAGCTTTATATAAGATTTGTGATAAAGTTGATATTAATTTCGTTACAAACCTTAAGATTGAACCCTTTAAACCAAAAGATAAAGGATTAATTATTGGAGTGGTAAATAATAGTTACATGAACGAAAAATTTACTTTAAACTACTTTACACTTAAGAATTACGCCATAGTTTGGTGTTATAAGTAGTTTTTTATTAAACTATTGTAATAATGATTTATAACGATATCCTAAAAAAAATAAAAAACGGCAAAAAACTATTTGCATTATTAGTTGATCCTGATAATCACTCAGAAAAATCGTTATTGAAGGTTGTTAATAATGCCAACGATTCACATGTAGATTTGATCTTAATCGGAGGTAGTTTGCTGAACAATCATATCGATCATTCTGCAACTCTTATAAAGAATAACACAAAAATACCTTTGTTATTATTTCCCGGAAGTCCGTTGCAAATTACACCTAATGCAGATGGCATTTTGCTTTTATCATTAATTTCGGGGCGAAATCCTGATCTGTTAATCGGGAATCACGTAATTGCATCAGCTTATATTAAGAGAAGTGGGTTAGAAGTCCTTCCAACAGGTTATGTTTTAGTTGAAGGGGGAAAATCAACTTCAGTGGAATATATGAGCAATACCCGTCCAATACCTGCCGAAAAAACTGACATTGCGATTGCAACAGCCATGGCTGGCGAAATGCTTGGTCTTAAACTCATTTATCTTGAAGCTGGCAGTGGGGCTAAAAATCATATTACTTTTGATTTAATAAGCGGAGTTAAGAAAAATATTAATATTCCATTAATTGTTGGTGGCGGAATAAAAACAGAAAATGATATTGAACAGACAGTAAAAGCAGGCGCTGATATCGTAGTAATTGGAACAGCTATAGAACAAAATCCAAAAATCCTTAAAAAGTTGGTACAAATAACACACTCTCTTTAATTTAGCATTAATCTCAAAATATAATTCCTGTAATCTGCAACTTCTGACTTCTAAAGACTCTAAAAACAATCTACTTAAGGCAATTTTTTTTTGTTTAATGAATTAAGCTAATTAATCTATTTTTTTGTAACTTGGAGTTAAATTTAATTTAAGGTTATGGTTAATAAATTATTACACTGGAGTTCGCACCTGATTATTCCTTTTATTTTCTTCAGCTTACTTCAATGCTCATATTCAAGTCTTTATGGACATGTACAAGTATCTAATGCAGATACTATTTTAGTTACACATTCCGAAAACGCTGAAGTTGCTGCACAACATCAGGAAGAAAGCCATTCAGGAGATATGAGTCCACTTTTCTTCCTTATTATGGCAATTTTCATTGGCGCAGCCACCAGACATTTTCTTAAAAAGATACCTGTTCCATATACTGTCTTACTTCTTGTAATTGGGCTTGGGCTAGGATTATTATCCCGGTTAGGACATATGGAAAAATTAAACTTAGGTTTTTTAAGTGAATCGATACAATGGGCTGGAAATATTAATCCACATATAATTTTATATGTATTTTTGCCCATCTTGGTTTTTGATGCAGCGTTTGCTCTCGATGTACATATATTTAAAAAAACATTTGTTAATGCAACCCTTCTTGCAGTTCCTGGTATTTTAATTGCCCTGGTCATTACAGCTGCTATCGTAATTTTAATAAAACTTAGTGGAATTGGAATACCTAATTGGACCTGGCAAATGGCATTAATGTTTGGTGCAGTAGTTAGTGCCACTGACCCAGTTGCTGTTACTGCAATTCTTAAAGAATTAGGAGCAAGCAAAAAGCTGGTTACTGTGATTGAATCAGAATCAATGCTTAACGATGGAACAGCTATCGTGTTCTTTATGGTATTTTTTGCAGGAATTACTGGCGCTGGTGGAGAAAGCTCTCCTGTTATGGATTTCTTTAGAGTTTCATTAGGAGGAGCTTTAGTGGGTCTAACCATTGCATGGATCACTATCACATGGGTTAAAAAGGTATTTAATGATGCTTTAGTAGAAATCAGTATTTTAATTGGTGCTGCATTTATTACATTTTTTGCAGCTGAGCACTTTTTACATGTGTCAGGTGTTATTGGATTAGTAACTTTTGGAATTATGATGGCTGGTGTTGGTCGAACACGATTGAGTCCTCAAGTAGAACATTTTCTACATGAATTTTGGGAACTTTTTGCTTTTATTGCTAATACTTTAATCTTTGTAATTGTTGGAGTAGTCATCGCTAACAGAGTCGTTTTTACTGCTACTGATTTTCTAATTCTTATCTTACTTTATATTGGAATTAACATAGCAAGAGTTGGTGTTATTGGTTCGCTGTTTCCAATTATGAAAAGATCTGGTTATGGAATGAATATAAAAGATACTTATATTTTGCTATGGGGTGCTTTAAGAGGAGGTATTGCATTGGTTTTAGCTTTAATTGTTGCAGGTGAAGAAAGCATTGATGCTAATATTAGAAATCAATTTTTATTTTATACTGCTGGATTGGTAACTTTAACTTTATTAATAAATGCTACTACAATTAAAGTTTTGTTAGTAAAATTAGGTATGGCAGATATTCCACCCGCAAAACAAAAAATGATGCAAAATGCTAAAAGCTATTTACGTCAGAGTACTGAAACAACAATTGATAAATTAAAAGAGGATCGTTTTCTAAATCGGGCCAATTGGGATAGTGTAAGAATGTATTTACCAGAAGAGATTGAAGAAATTGATATTGATCTTAATGAAGGTAAAAATGCAAATTTGTACGAAACCAGAAGAAGGGTATTAGAAAAAGAAAAAAGTAGTTACTGGAATCAATTTAAAGAAGGAATGTTAGGCCCTATCGCCGTTAAAAATCTTACAGATGCAATTAATGAAATTATTGATCAGGATGGGAAAATACCGTTATCGGAACGAAAAGATCTCGAACAACTATGGTACACGCCAAAGTTCTTAGGTAAACTTCAATCTGTTCCAATAATAGGTAAAATTACACAACAATTCTTCTTCGATCGCCTGGTTACAAGTTATGATGCTGCAAGAGGATTTGTTGAAGCACAATACGAATCATTAAAACTGCTTGAGGGAATGATATTAAGCTCATCATCAGATGAACTTACTCTTGATCAGGATTTGGCAACTATTGAGGCTGAAATAAATGAAAATCGTATTCATGGATTAACCTTTTTACGTAATCTAAAAAACACTTATCCAGAGATTTACGATTCAATCGCCACTCGTCAGGCTATACGATCAACACTAAACAGTGAGCATAAAATTGTTGAGCGTTTACTTAAAAAAGGTCAAATAGGTGAAGATGAAGCAGACAAAATGATTGAAAGTATTGAGGAAAGAATGAAACGACTCATTGATTCGCCACCAGAAGTAAAACCTCTTGAGAAAGGCATTCTTTTGCAAGAAATCTCATGGCTTGCCGAACTCGACAAATCTACTTTTAATAAAATTGTAAACTTATTTCAAGAACGAATTTATGCTGTTGGAGAAAAAATTATTAAGGAGCATGGTCAGGTTGACGGACTATATGTAATTGCAAGAGGTTCGGTTAAAGTAACTATTAATAATAAATTAATCGATATTCTTGGCAAAGGCAGTGTTATAGGCGAAATTTCAGTTTTAACCAGCATCCCTCGTACTGCAACAGTTACAGCAGAATCACCAGTTACCGTTTTAAGATTAACTTCTGTAAGTATGCAGCAAGTTGTTCACGAAAACAATACTCTTGAAGATAAGCTTTGGCAAATTGCTGCACCACGGTTAGGAGAAAACATTATTCAAGAAGCACAAGAGTTCAAAAATCTGCAACAAAATGAACTTCGAAGATGGTTAGCAAAGGGAGAGCTTATTACTGCAAAGAAAGTTAGAAATATTGATCTTGTAAATAAAATTGGTATTTTAATTGCAGGCAAAGCTATTCAGCAAAACGATGTTGCAATTGATGCTCCATGTATTATTAAGGAAAATTCAATAACTCTGAGTCGCGAAAGCAGATTGCTGATCTGCAATAAAATAGAATAAAAATAAAGCCACCCTAAAAAAGTGGCTTTATTCTTATTGAATTTTTCCATTCTTATGTATTATCTCTACAATAGGTTTACCCGTTGATGAATTCGGAGAGTTAATTTTAAGAATCCATGAAATTGTTGGTGCAATATCAGTCATATCTATTTCATAGTCAATGCGCGATTTTGATATATTGCTGCCATACCAAATAAGAGGAACGTGTGTATCATAGTTATAAGCAGAGCCTGAAGCAGCAATATTTCCATTTTTCTCAATCCATCCTGGTTCTAAATTGACTAATACATCTCCAGATCGTTTTTGGTTAAAACTATTTTGAATCTTTTTATTTATTCCTGATTCGAAATTTGTAGATAATAATACTGATGCAGGTATTGCATTTGCCACACCAGCATACTGAACAACAAAATCGGCAATTCTTGATTGAATTTCACTCGCAAGAATACCGGTTTGATCAAGTAGTTTTTGGTTTATATAAAACTGTCGTGAATAGTACATTTTAATCCATTCACCTTCACTATATAAAATACTTAGGTAGCTATTCAATAATGTTACACATTGCTGTCCATCAAAGACTCCAGCATTTTGCTTTTTTGATATAAGATAATCAGGGACATCAGAAACACCTCTATCAGATGTTATATAAATTAATACATTCTCAATTCCAATTTCCTGATCAAGAAAATCAATAAAATGCGCTATGTCTTTATCTAACCTTAAATACGTATCTTCCATCTCAACAGACCTGGGACCGAAAAGTTCTCCGACATAATTTGTTGCTGAAAAACTTACAGATAAAAAATCGGGAAATTCATCTTTACCAAGGCTCTCTCCTATTATTACTGAAGCAGCAAAATCCTTTGTATACGTATTGCCATAGGGTGTATATTTTAAATATTTGTAATTCCCTGATTTTGATTTAAGAAATGACAATTCATATGGAAAAGTATTGCGGTAATTTTTAAATCCAATCTCAAAAGCACAATTATCGGGCAAACTAGCTTTGTAATTTTCAGAAAGAGAATTTATGGTTGACCATGATTTATTCAAATAAATATCCTGAAAATTTTTCTGGTTAAATTCCTTAGCCCAATCTGGTAACGAATCAGAGTAATAACTGCCTGTTATGAATGATCCATCATTATCATTAAACCAAAAAGCATAATCAGCAAAGCGCCCACCAGAGATAACCGATGAAATAGGATTTAAAGCAACTGAAATCACTTTCGATTTTTCGTTATAAGCAATCTTTATTTCATCACCAATAGTCGATACCATTATGTTTTGAGGGGAATAATTACTTAAAGATATATTTCCATTTACAATACTAAACTTAGTATCATCGGTACTATAAACTACTTTATCTGTTAACCTGTTAAACCATGTATTGGCTATTATTCCATGATACGCAGGATTTGTTCCTGTAACTATCGTAGCATGGCCTACGCTATTTTGAGTAATTAAATAATTAAACTTTGCATTCGTACATAAGCTACCATTATCAATAATCTTTCTAAAACCGTCATTCCCAAATGAATCCCAATAGCGCAGCAACATTTCGTAACGCATCTCTTCAATTACAATGCCCACAACCAATTTTGGAGTTTTATTTCTAAAACTTTCGGGATGGTTCTGAGCTCCTACTAATTGATATTGAAAAATAAAAAGAAGAAAAAGCCAAATTCGTGTTTTGTAATTAATAATCATAATGCAAAATATTTTTTTCCTAAGCTAAAATAATTAAAACTCAAGCAATCAAAATAATTTAATGATAAATTTTTATTGAATTTCTTAAATGACAATTTAATACCATGTTTTTCTTGCTTCAAAATAGCTTGAAATGCAATCCTTTTAAAATTCAATATTTGCCAAAAAAAGATCCGAAGCCCATTGGTTTTTCCTCTGGAAACTTCGGATCTAATAATAATTTAAGTACTTAAAGTTACTCTTTTACCATTTTTTGTATGATAACTTTATTATCGCTAGTACTGAATTTAACAAGATAAATTCCATTTGCTAAATTAGTAGTTTGAATTGTTTTAGATTCAGAACCATTCAAATCGATCTCCATAACTTTTTGACCAACCATATTTGTTATAACAACCTGATTGACACCAATTGTACTCTTAATTGTTATACTATTTGTAAATGGATTTGGAAAAGCTTCCACTTTATTCTGAAGATGAATTTCTTCATCGACAGAAGTATTAAGTGACATTGAAACATTTTCTGAAACATTAGCATTAACTACTGTTATATTTCCTGTTGCATTATTGTATCCTGCTGCTACAACAGTATATGCTATTCCAGTTGCAGGTGCTACATCGGTGAAAGTTGCCAAGCCCGATGCATTCGTGTACTGAGTCCCATATCCTGTTAATGCTATAGTTGCTCCAACAACTGGATTTAAACCTGAACTAACTATAAACTGAACATCATAAGTAGTTAATGATAGAATAATATTTTGTGTAACATTTTGGTTAACAACATTAACTTCGCCAGAATAATTATCGTATCCAGTAGAAGTAACTTCAAAGTTATAATTTCCTACAAGCAGATTAATACTAGCAATACCACCACCCGCAGTTGTAATGTTGTGTCCATCAATAGTAATAACCGCTCCGTCTATAGAACTTGTTCCGTTACCAACATTAAAGGTTACTAAATAATTTTCCAATGAAGTTCCTGAAACCTCAACAAATCTTTTAGTAGCTCCTGTACTTGAATGGTCAATATTAGCTAAATAAGTTAATACTGAAACTGGTGCAAATTTTACGTATATTGTTGTTGTAGAAACAATTCCATTCACAGGAGTAAAATTAAGTATGTTGTTAAAACCACTACCAGAGCTTTTTGATATTACAAAACCAGTAGGTGCTGAAACAATAATATCATCACTTAATCCATCAGCAGAAATTGTATAAGATTGCTCTGCAGACATAAACCCATTATAAACATCCTCAAAAGCAAGTTTTTGTTTAGATGTGATAATTTCTGGAGGAACGATCCCTTCTCCTGTTATAGAAATACTTTTTTGAGTTGCACCAGTACTTATATGCACAATCGATTCATTGTAAACTCTCTTAGCAGTAGGAATAAATCGAACATAAATAGTAGTTGCAGAAACATTGCCTCCAACATGAAGTAGCGATAATGAATTTGTAAATCCAGAACCACTAGATGTAGATATTTGGAATCCGTATGGTACCGAAATACTAATGTTTTCTGTTAATCCCGAACCTGAAACAATATATTCCTGCTCATCCGAAATTTGTCCTAAATAAATATCCCCAAAATCAATTTGACTCATATTTAATTGAATCAAAGGTATTCCAGGAGTTATTGACTCACCAGTAAGATTTACTATTTTTTCCTCATCATTGTTTGAGATTGTAAGCTCAGCTGCAATTGTGCCCAATATTGAAGGCGCAAAAGTAATCACAATATCTGCAGTTTCTCCAGGAAGTATTTCAAGACTTGTAATATCAGGGTAATAATCAGTTATATCGCAAACAATATTAGTTATTTTAAGTGTATCACATCCATTGTTAGCAACAGTAAAAGTTCTTGAGGTTGTTGATCCGTTATAAGCTTCACCAAAATCTATAACAGATGAAGATAAACTTATTTCGGGTGTACCATTAACCGTTAAAGTATAAGGAACTGTAATGGATGGATTAACAGGATCGTTTGAATACACCATAAACTCATACGCATAAATTCCTGTATTTAAACCTGTAGCATCAAACTCTATATCTTCTGCTTTGTTTCCACCAGGAGTAATGGTTCCTGAAGTAAAAGCTTTATAGGAACTGCCATAAAATTCAACTTTATTAAAGTCAAGACCATATCCTGGATCAACTTCATCACTATTATCAACTACAACAATAATATTGTTGTCAGCAACCCATTGTTCCACTTGAACACCATTAAAAGTATAACTTCTGACAAAATCTGTTCCATCAGGAAAAGTTGTTTCATTGATTCTTCCAATAAAGTCACCATCAACATATAAATCTGCATATTCACTCGAACTTGTATAATCGCCATTTAATGTAACTTCGAGAGTGATCTCGTATGTATTAGTGCTTAGATCTGTAAAAACATGCGTTGTATTTTCGCCAGTATTTGCATAATTTATATTACTTACAAAGTAATAATCATTGCTTTCTGCAATGTTATATGTTAAATCTGCCAAACCAGCAGTATTATAAATAGTTAATGGCAAGGTTTGAACTACATCACAACCATTTGCAGTTACATCGAAACTTAATGGAGAAATTGTTATTTCAGGAGCACCTGTACCATTTCCTTTAACAGGAATTTTTATTTCTTCATCATCGTTAATAATTGTAAATGTATCGGTGTAAGCAGCTATAGCTGATGGGGCAAATGTAAATTGCAAATCAAAAGTATCTTTTGGTAAAACTTCAAATAAAATATTATCAACTGAAAATTCGAGAATTGTATTTGTGATATCAGATATAAAAAGTGTATCACATCCTGTATTTATAACAGATATAGTTTGGAGTTTTTTATCACCCTTAAATACATCACCAAAATTAATTGAATCAACAGATAGTTCAATCTGAGGGATACCTTGAATTTCTAATTTTATTGGCACATTGATCGATGGATTTGCAGGATCGTTAGAATTAACCTGGAATGATCCATTGTATTCACCCTCAACTAATCCAGTAGTATTAATTTCTACATTTACATTTGTAGAACTTCCTGGATCAATAGTTCCAATTGCTGGAGTAAAATCAGCCCATTCAACACCCATTGAATAAGTAATTCGTCCATTCCATGTTCTAGGAGTATAGGTACCACCAAAAGGATAGGATTTACCAACACCCGTTGTAATAGTAATATTATCATCAGAATATGTATTGGCTCCATTAGTATAATTAATAGAATTACCATCATTTGTTGTGATATAAATACCATAGGTTTGGCCCTGAGGAACGGTTAATATATCTCCAAAATCAACTAATGTATAGTTCCCTGTACCAAGTGCTGATACTGTTTTTGTTCCAAAGAGTGTCCAATCACCAGCAGCAGTTTCTGATCCAACATAAGTACCAACCTTATAATAAACTTCAATACCATAACTTCCTAGATCAGTTGTATTTATTTCAAAACTCTCAATATTTATGGTCTGTTTCGCATAAATATCAAACATATTCCCATTTTGGCTGTTTCCTGCAGCCATTGTAGTAGAAATTTGGTCCTGCTGGTAAGTAGCAATCTCCCAATTAAGAACAGCCGTACCCTTATTATTTACTGTAATGGTTTCGTTCTGGATTACATCACAACCAGCAATAATTAATTCCAACGTATCAGGAACAACTTCTGCTATAGCAGAGGCCAATCCTATACCTGTAAGGTCAATAGTTTGTTCTGCATCGTTATTAACTATAGTAAGTACACCATTATATGTTACTGAATCTGTTGGAATAAATTTTACATTTACATTGAGACTATCACCTGGTAAAACTGGGAAATTCGTGGTATCAATTGTAAATTGAGGTAATGAACTTGTAATATTAGTTACTTTAAGCGTATCACAACCATTGTTTTTAACAGTAAATAGTTTAGTAGAATCATCATTTACCAGAATACTTCCAAAATCCAAATTCGATAATGATAAAACGATATCAGGTAATCCATTTACGACTAGTGCATAAGGCAATGTGATTACTGGATTGATTGTATCATTCGAGTTAATTACTAATTCATTCGAATATAAGCCAGAATTTAAACCTGTTGCATCTAATTCAATATTGTTTACTATTGAATCACCCGGAACAATAGCCCCTTCAAATAGAGTAACAATAGATCCATCCTGTTCTTCAACAATTTCATAATTTAGATTAGACAACCCTGTTTTATTTGAAATTTTAACGGGATAGGTCTGAACTACATCGCATCCATTCATTGTCACAGAAAATGTATCCGGAGAAACCTCAATTACAGGAGCTTCGCTGCCAATCCCTGTTAAATTCACTATCTTTTCGGTATCGTTATTTGTAATCGTTAATGTTCCATTGTATGTTTCAAGAGCTATAGGACTAAAAGTAAGTCGAATATCGATTGTGTCATTTGGAACAATGCTAAGAGGAGGGATAACATCAAACCCAAATTCGGGTAATGAACTTGTGATATTTGTAATAATAAGTGTATCACAGCCTGAATTTAGAATGTTTAATATTTTGTTTCCCTGTGCATCTACCGCAATATTTTTAAAATCTATTGTGGAAGCTGATAATTCAATAATTGGAACTGTATTTACCGTAAATGTGAGTGGAATATCTATATTAGGATCCTCGATACTATTATTTTTAAGCTTTAAACTACCCGTATAAATACCTTCATCTAATTCAGCGGAACTAAACTGAAAATCAACAGTTACATTATTTCCTGCTTCAACTGAGCCAGTTAATGAAGATGCTGTAAGCCATATTGGAAAACCTCCAATTAATGAAAGTGAATAATTAGTGGCATTATAAAGCATCGGACCTGAGTTGTAACTATTGGTATATAAATAGCCCCATGTCATCCCTGTAGCAATTACTTTGCCTTCACCATAATTATACTCAACGGTAGTTGGCACACGCGAAAATTGGGTTTCGGTAATAATTACAGCATCTATAGGTAGATTAGTGAGATAACCATGATTAGCTGAATTACCTTCTAAATTGATAGGTAAACCATCAGTAATAGGATGCGTAGGTAATAAGTTTGTATTAACGTTTTCATGATTTCCATTTATAATATTTACGCCTCCAACAATACTAACATTGTCGCCTTGTGTAGCAGCCTGATATTGAACAACACCACCACCATCAACAAAATCTTCAAATTTTGCAACATTGGCTGATATGTTACTGTAGTATGTACTACTTTGACTGCCGGTAGTTATAATCAGATCAAACTGTTTAAAATCAGTCGATGTTATTTGCGAAGAGCTTATTACTGTTGGTGTAATTCCAAAATTTGTCAAGACAAAATTATCCATATAAACACCCCATTCATCTGTTTCCTGAATTACCAGAACTGATTTATTTCTAGGATAACCCAAGCCTGTTATAATTTCCCAGTTTAATGGTTGTCCCCCTGTATTTGTTATTTTTAATGATCTGTTTTCTGTTTGGTTACAGCCTGTAACTGAAACACTGAAAGAAGCTGAATCAATTTCAATTGCCGGCCCTGTAATACCTTGGCCCGTAAGTATAACAGCAATAGAATCTTCATCTGCATCATTACTTAAAATTGATAAAACACCAGTATATGCCTGTACGGCAGTTGGATTAAAACTAACCTCAACAATTTGTGATTCACCTGGGAGAACCAAAAATGATGTCATATCTGGCACAAAAGCACCTTCGCTTAAACTAATACTACTTATATTAAGTGTATCTGTACCTAAATTTTCAATTTCAAAATCAACACTAGCACTACCATTAACAAAAACATCATTGTAATTATAAGTTGTTGGAGTTACATTAATTTCGGGTTCACCTGTTACTATTAGCTCTACAGGGATATAAATACAAGGATTCAACGGATCGTTTGTAAAGAAACTTATTGTTGAATAATAGGTTCCAGCAACTAAGTTTGTTGCATCGAATGTAACATTAATTGTTGTGGACTGACCAGATTCTGTATCTCCTTTTTCTGATGAAACACTTAACCAATGAGGAAATACAGGTTTATAATCTAAACTAAATCCACCTCCATTAGCATTATCTGTCCATGATTTGAAAACAATATCAAAATAGATGTCTTTATCAATAATATGCATTGACAGGTTCTCTCCAACCTGACTAGGAGGATTCCAATTAATTGCCTCAACCCAAACCTCATAATCTTCAGGAGCTAAATCTGCTGTTAATCCATACGACCACTCTGTTCCAAGTGGCGAAACAGGGCTATTATAAGATCCTTCTTGTGCAATATTAAAAATACCTTGGGAATTCTTTCTAGTAATTAAAACATCTTCATCAAATTTCAATTGGTTTTCTTCCAAATTCCAATCTGCATAATTTATTTTTTCAAATGATTTTTCATCTCTATCCCAGCTTAATACTAATCCACCAATATTCGAGATGGTAATAGATTTTGTACTTAAGTTACCTGCAATCACCTTTTCAGCAAAAAAGGCAGGACTTACTGCAACAATTGGTTTGTTTATAATAATAACATCATCAATTTGCCATACTGTTGCAATAGTATCATTACCCATATATTTAAAAGCAATATTTACATTTGAACCGGTATATCCATCAAGATTAATAGAACCTGAATTTTGCCAATCTCCAAAAGAGGCTCCATCATCTGTTGGCTTTGTAAATGTTAGTTCTGTCCAACTTGCTGTTTCAACATTACCTGCATAATTGGTGGAAATCCATAAACTGAATACATCTAAATCTGTATTGCCTGATTTGCTTCTAAAATTTAAAACATTCCCAGGGGTTAAATAAACCGGTGGTGTAACCAGCCAAACAAAATTACTATCTTCACCTGAGCCAAAAGCACTCATTTGCGCATAATAGTTGTCCTCGGTTGCATCATATTTACCTTGGAAAACGGCTGTTCCTTTTTCTGCATAATTACTCCATCCAATAATGTTAATATTCTGGTCAGGAGTTGTTGTATTAAAATTTTCTGATAAAATTTGACTATACAAACTATTCGCCAGAAACAAAATAAAAAATAATACAGTGTAAATTTTCTTCATAATTAGGTTTATTAGTTATTATATTTTTTTGATTTGCTAAAATATTTTTTAATAAAATTTGAATAATAAAACCAAACTGTTTTGTCTTTTAAAGCAGTTAAAAGTCTTAAAAAAAAAATGCAATAGTAAATGTACGATTTAAATTATAAAATATTGATATGATTGTTTTTTTTCATTTTATCCAATTGAATAAAATCGAACTAAATGAAGAAATTACCAAACCAAACCTTAACAGCGCAAAACACTGCAAATCAAACCTTAAAGAGTAAAAATATTTTTTAGGAGATTTAAAACACGAAATAAATACTTGAAAGATTTAAGTTTTTAAGATTATTGTAAATAATAATCAAAGAAAATCTGTTTAGTTTCCCTCAATTTCAATTTAATCTATATACTATTTTAATTGATTTTAAAATTAAAAACTGAATTATACATTAAACCTAATATGCATAATATCACCATCTTCTACAATGTAATTCTTACCTTCGACATGAAATTTTCCGGCTTCTTTAACCTTATTTTCAGTGCCGAGTGTAATAAAATCATTATATTTCATTACTTCAGCACGAATAAAACCACGTTCAAGGTCACTGTGTATTGCACCTGAAGCCTGTGGTGCAGTCATTCCCTTTTTAATTGTCCATGCTTTTATTTCTTTTGGACCGACAGTAAAAAATGACAGCAAATTTAAAAGTGAATAAGCACTTCGAATTAGCTTATTAACACCAGGCTCCGCAAGTCCTGCATCTTCAAGAAATACTTTTCTGTCATTCATGTCCTCCAGATCGGCGATTTCAGCTTCGAGCTTACCTGCAATTACAAGAATTTCCGTTTTCTGATTTTTTAATGCCTCTTTTACATTCTCGACATATTTATTTCCATTTATCGCTGATTTATCATCAACATTGCAAACAAAAATTATGGGTTTAGCAGTAAGCAGGAAAAGATCATCAAGATACTTTTTATCATTATCGGAGATATGGTAATCACGAACATTCTTCATTTGTTCGAGGTGATCTTTTAAGCCAGTTAAGAAATCAACACCATGCTTTGCATCCTTATCACCAATTTTCACCATTTTCTCTAACCGTGTAATTTTTTTATCAACCGATTCCAAATCTTTTACTTGTAATTCAAGATCAATCGTTTCAATATCGCGAACCGGATTAACAGAACCATCCACGTGTGGGAGATTTGGATCATCAAAGCATCTCAAAACATGAATAAGGGCATCAGTATTTCGAATATCGGCAAGAAATTTATTCCCTACACCCTCACCCTGATTTGCTCCTTTTGTTAGCCCGGGAATATCAACAATTTCGACAGTTGCCGGAACTACTTTTTCTGTAGGTTGAAGTTTTTCCAACTCAAAAAGCCTGCTATCAGGCACATTTATAATACCAATATTTGATTTACTTGAGCTAAAAGCAAAGGTGGTCGTTTCAACTTTGGTACTTGACATACAATTGAATAGAGTCGATTTTCCAACATTTGTTATTCCAATAATTCCGCACTGCAGTCCCATAAAAATGTAATGTTTAATTAATTTTTCAATGCTTCAAAATTACACTTTTTAAGGTTTTTAAAAAGATATTATGATAAAATACTAATTTCTTTATAAGATGTTTAAAAGAATTTATATTTATATCCGTTGTTTATAAGTAAAATCCTTAATTTTACGTCTTGTTTTCTTTTTAAGAAAGTATTGATTTAAAAACAATTATAAAAAATAAAAATGGCAGATATTCAAAAACTCAAAACAATTGCTTCACAAGTTCGTCGCGACATAGTACGCATGGTTCATGCTCAGAACTCAGGTCACCCAGGAGGTTCATTAGGTTGTGCAGATTTTTTAACCGCCTTGTATTTTGAAATTATGGATCACAATCCAAAAAAATTCGAGATGGATGGAACCCAACAAGATTTATTTTTTCTTTCAAATGGTCACTTGTCGGCTTTGTGGTATAGTGTATTAGCACGATCAGGATATTTTGCCATTGACGAACTAAAAACCTTCAGGGTTTTAAATTCAAGATTACAAGGGCATCCAACTACCAAAGAAGGATTACCGGGAATACGAGTAGCATCTGGATCTCTCGGTCAGGGATTATCAGTAGCTTGTGGTGCAGCCTTATCAAAAAAATTAAATAACGACCCTAAAATTATATATACCCTGCACGGTGATGGTGAACTTCAGGAAGGCCAAAACTGGGAAGCGGCAATGTTTGCTGCACATCATAAAATAGATAATATTATTTCAACAGTCGATTATAATGGAAAACAGATTGATGGACCTGTGGATGAAGTTATGTCGTTAGGTAACCTTGCTGCAAAATGGGAAAGTTTTGGATGGCTTGTTCTACATATGAATGGTAACGATATGGAAGATGTCATTAAAACAATTAATCATGCAAAAACGTTAACAGGAAAACAAAAGCCAATTGTTATTTTAATGAAAACAGAAATGGGAATGGGTGTTGATTTTATGATGGGAACACATAAATGGCATGGCTCAGCTCCAAATGATGAACAATTGCAGAAAGCACTCGGCCAATTGCAGGAAACCTTGGGTGATTATTAAAAAAGAATAGTATTAAATATTAATTAAGGATATGAAAAACATTGTAATTATTGCGCATGACATTAAGAAACCTGAAATGGTTCAATTTCTTAACGACAGGAGAGAATGGATTTACGGGGTAAACTTAATTGCAACAGGAAGAACTGCTGAATTTGTTGAATCACAAGGTATTAAGGTACAACATCTAAGCCCGGGAAAATCTGGTGGATATCTTGAAATTACCGACATGATTAAGCGAAAAGAAGTTGATATAGTAATCTTTTTACGCGATCCACTTATTAAGCAAGGACATCACGAAGATATTCAGACATTGCTTGAATCATGTAACTTACATAATATTCCATTAGCTACTAATTATGCAACAGCAGAATTGGTAATTCTGGGTTTAATAAAAAAGGAAGATTACGAACGAATGAAGACTACAGAGTAAGTTACTCATAAATAGTTGTTAATAATAATCTGAATACAACCTACTTCTTTTGAAACTAATTAAAGCTCTATTAATAATCCTCTTAAACTGTGGATTAATCTTTCAGGGATGGTCGCAAACTAAAGAAAAACCGGCTCCTCCTGAAAATCATATTTTATTCATTTTTGATGCATCACTAAGTATGCACGGCAACTGGGAGAGTGATAAAAAAATAAACATTGCCCGAAAATACCTTACACAGTTAATCGACAGTCTCGAAAAAATAGACAATGTTAAACTGGCTCTTCGTGTTTATGGGCACCAGAAAGATGTTCCGCCTCAAGATTGCAACGATACAAAGCTCGAAGTACCATTTAAGGATAATAATGCTGGAGAAATAAGACAGAAATTAAGATTTCTGATTCCTCGTGGAACTACTCCTATAGCAAATTCGTTAACTCTTGCAGAAAATGATTTCCCTCCATGCGACAATTGCCGAAATATTATTATTCTGATAACTGATGGTGTCGAGGCTTGCGATGGAGATCCATGTCAAGCTTCGCAGAACCTTCAAAAGAAAGGTATTATTTTAAAACCATTTATCATCGGAATAGGTATAGATCCTAATTTTGAGAAAACCTTCGAATGCGTTGGTCAGTTTTATAATACCCCAAATGAACAGAAGTTTAGTGAAGTGTTAGAGATTGTGATTACCCGGGCATTAAATTCTACTACAGCACAGGTAAACCTTCTTGACATTTATGGTAACCCTACCGAAACCGATGTAAACATGACCTTTTTCGATAGTTATTCGGGGAAAGTTAGATATAATTTTGTCCATAGCATAAATTATAAGGGTAATCCCGACACATTATTTATTGATCCTTTGGCAACCTATAATATCGTTGTACAAACATTGCCTGCTGTAATTAAAAAAGATATTTTGCTTACCGAAGGTAAACATAACATGATTGGCATCGATGCACCACAAGGTTCGTTATATGTTTTTAGCCCAGGATCAAATCAATATAAGGATTTAAAGATTCTCGTAAGGGAACCGGGCAAATCGGAAATACTAAATATTCAAAACTGTTTTCAAACGGAAAAGTACATTGTTGGCAATTATGATCTGGAAGTACTTACCCTACCCCGATTGATTTTAAAAGATGTTAGAATTGATCAGAGCACTACAACCAAAATAGAAATACCAAAACCAGGTATTGCAAATGTATCAATTCCATCGTCAGGATTTGCAAGTTTGTACCAAGAGACTAGCGATACTCTAAAATGGATTTATAACTTTGAACCACAAAATACGCGTCCTTCATTAATATTGCAGCCCGGAGATTACAGAATTATTTACAAGCCAAAAAACATTAAGGAATCAATTTATACCGTAAAAAAACGATTTACTATAAAATCAGGATCATCAAATACAATAATTCTTTTATAATTTAAATAATGAAAAAATTCGAATATACCGAGAAAAAAGATACACGATCAGGTTTTGGAGCAGGATTACTTGAACTTGGCAGAAAAAACAAAAATGTAGTTGCCTTGTGTGCAGATTTAGTTGGATCACTTAAAATGGATGCTTTTATTAAAGAATTTCCTGATCGTTTTTATCAGTGTGGTATCGCCGAAGCTAATATGATTGGTGTTGCTGCCGGATTAACTATTGGTGGCAAAATTCCGTTTGCTGGCACTTTTGCAAATTTTGCTACTGGGCGTGTATACGACCAGGTTCGACAATCTGTGGCTTATTCGGGTAAAAACGTAAAAATTTGTGCATCACATGCCGGACTTACTTTGGGTGAAGATGGTGCAACACATCAGATAATGGAAGATATTGGTTTGATGAAAATGTTACCCGGAATGGTAGTTATTAATCCTTGCGATTATAATCAAACAAAAGCAGCTACTATAGCTATTGCCGATCATGTCGGACCTGTTTATTTGCGATTTGGAAGACCTGCTGTTCCTAATTTCACCCCAGTTGATCAAAAATTTGAAATCGGTAAAGCTATTCTTTTAAATGAAGGTACTGATGTAACGATAATTGCTACCGGACATTTAGTTTGGAAATCAATTGAAGCAGCTCAAATACTTGAAGAGAAAGGGATTTCCGCAGAAATAATCAATATCCATACAATTAAACCACTCGATGAGGAGGCTATCTTGGCATCGGTAAGAAAAACCAAGGCAGTAGTAACAGCCGAAGAACATCTCATGAATGGTGGCTTAGGTGATTCTGTTGCTCAACTTTTAGGTAGAGAATTACCAACTCCTATCGAAATGGTTGCTGTTAACGATAAATTTGGTGAAAGCGGTAAACCAGAGGATCTATTGGCTAAGTATGGAATTGATACAAAAAATATTGTTGAAGCTGTACAAAAAGTATTAACAAGAAAATAAAACTTAATTATCATTTTAACCTGTTGGTATTTTAAATGTCAGAATACAGCGATAAAGAATTATTGATCCTTTTTAGGGATACAGAGAGGAAAAATTTCGCTTTCAACCTGATTATCAAAAAATATCAGCAAAAATTATATTGGCATATTCGTAAGATGGTTATTAAACACGATGATGCTGATGACATTCTGCAAAATACGTTTATTAAAGTGTGGAAAGGCCTGGATGGCTTTCGTGAAGATTCAAAGTTATATACATGGCTTTATCGCATTGCAACAAACGAATCATTAACCTTTTTAAAACAGCAAAAAACTAAATATCTATTACCCATTGCTGATTACGAGAATCAACTTAAAGAAACATTAGAAAGCGATGTAAGTTTTAATGGAGATGAAATCCAGTTAAAGCTACAAAAAGCCATACTCGAATTACCTGAAAAACAACGCATTGTATTTAATATGAAATATTTTGATGAAATAAAATACGAAGAAATGTCAGCTATTTTAGATACATCAGTAGGTGCTTTAAAGGCATCGTATCATCATGCAGTAAAAAAAATCGAAAAATATTTCAATGAAAATTAAACTTTACATTCATTTTTGTGTCAAAAACATGGGAAGACAGAATTATTAGGGAAGATTATATTATGGATAAATTTTTAGAAAAATTAGAGAGTTTAAAGGAAACCAAATCAAATCCTTTTAAAGTTCCGGAAGGTTATTTCGATTCATTACCTACCAGAATACAAGATCGTATTGCAACTAATGAAAATAGACAGAGTATTTTCTCGCAAATCAGGTTAGTTATTAAGCCTCAATTAGCCTTTGCTGCTGCATTTATTGCTGTTGCTTTAATAGCGGTCACTACTTTAGAGTATATATTTAAAGATAAAACCAAATTACCTGCATCAACTGGGGTTTATACAAGAATTATTGAGGTTGATGCATCTGAATTTACCGAACAACATTTTATTGATGTTTTACTGGATGAAAATAAGAAATCAATTGATAATAAAAAGAATTCAGACTGTTATATTGATTTTTTGGTTGATGAAAATATCGACTATACTACATTAATTGACGAACTTTAAACCTACGTTATGAATAAAATATTTAAAGCTGCTTTTGTTTTTATTCTTCTTATTTCCATGATTGGAAAAATTGAAGCTCAGGAAAATAAAACCGAAAAAGAACAACTAATAAAATCCCAACGAATTGCATTTTTTACCGAAAAAATTGGATTAACTCCTGCTGAGGCTGAAAAATTCTGGCCTGTATATAATGATTATTGGTCAATTAAAAATAAAATTATTGCCGAACGTAAAGAAAAAATGACCTATTTTGCTGAGAACAGCAATAAAATGTCGCAAGCTGAATTGACCGAATATGCTGATAAATATATTAAGTACGAAGGCCAGTTGGCAGAATTGCTGAGTGAATATCATGTTAAATTCAAAATGATTTTGCCAATTGAAAAGGTAATGAAAATTTACCAGGCTGATTATGAATTTAAAACCTATCTGTTGCTGAAAATAAAAGATAGCGGTAAAGAAAGCGAATAGATACTAAAAAAGCTCCAGAAAAATTTCTGGAGCTTTTTTGTTTTCAACACCTATTATTCTAGGTTTCCAATAGCTTTTTCAACTTCATGAAGAATTTCGCAAGATTTTACTAATTCCTTCATTGTTGTATGATCTGGATATAATGGTCTGTCAATATCAAGAAACTTAACATGTTTACGTACTACTTCCTTTGCCTTGGTCACACCTGAACCAAATTTATATTCACGAAAATCTAGGGCTTGAGCAGCAGCCATTATTTCAATACCCAAAACACCGTAAGCATTATCCATAATCTGGAAATTTTTAATAGCTGTATTCATACCCATCGAAACAAAATCTTCCTGATCAGCAGCAGCAGGTATCGATTGAATAGATGCAGGCATTGAAAGTATTCGTTGCTCAACAATCTGCATATCTGCAGTATACTGACTAAGCATTAATCCTGAGAACATACCTGCACCTTTTGTTAAGAAGGCTGGTAACCCAACACTAAGTGCCGGATTATTAAGTCGGTTCATTCTTCTTTCTGACATAACACAAACCATTGTAATAGCTACTCCTACCATATCCATAGGTAATGAAACGGGGGTTCCCTGAAAGTTAGCTCCTGTAAGCTGAATACCTTCATCAGGAAAGAAAATTGGGTTATCACCAACACCGTTTAATTCAATTTCAACTTGTGAGCGAGCCCAAGCAAGACTATCGTGGGCGGCACCAATAACCTGAGGAGTTGAACGCATTGAATAGGCATCTTGAACTTTGCATTTTACTTTACCTTCTTTTAAATCACCTCCGGCAACCATTTTGTTAATAGCAGCAGCACTTCTTATAGCTCCGCTAAACCCTCTTACCTTATGCAATCGAACATCGTAAGGTCGCATATTTGCTTTTAATGCTTCAAGTGACATAGCAGCTGCTATTTCAGCCTGTTTTAAAAAGTTGTTTGCATCAAAAAGCATTATGGCACTCATAGCAGTCAAAACATTTGAACCATTTATGGCAGCTAATCCATCGCGAGCTTTCAAGCCTGGTATTGGAATACCTGCTTTTTTCATTGCATCTTTACCTTCGAGTAATTCACCTTTGTAATATGCCTGTCCTTCACCCATTAATAAAAGAGCAATCTGCGACATAGGAGCCAAATCACCACTGGCACCAACTGAACCTTTTTGACAAACAAATGGAGTAACTCCTTTATTGAGCATATCAACAAAGGTTTGAGTTATCTCAAGACGACTACCTGAATTTCCGTGGGCATGAACGTTAATACGACCAAGCATAGCACCACGAACATATTCGATTGGAGCAGGATCGCCAATACCTGCAGCATGATTATAAATCAAATATTTTTGAAAATCTTGGACCTGGTCATCATTTAAAACCACTTCAGAAAACTCTCCTATTCCTGTATTTACACCATACATTATTTCATGCGCTGCTACCTTTTTTTCCAACATTGCACGGCATTTATTTATTCTTGTAACAGCATCTGGATGTAATTCAACTTTTTGTCCATTGCGGGCAACATTAACAACATCTTCAATTTTCAGGTCATTACCTGTAATTATTAGGGTATTCATAATTTATCCGGTTATTTAAAAAATTAAACAATTTAGGTTTGCTAAAAAATACTGAAATCTATGGTATGAATTTAATCAGCAGAGCGCTGTGCGGTTTATTTTAACAAGAAAATCAAGAATCCAGCTAATCATAATTGTAAAAGTTTGATTACCCAATTTATGAAAAGCGATTTAAACTTCCTATAGCATATCACAATTTAGCAAACAAAAAATGCATCCAAAAATATGGATGCATTCTTAATAATTCTTAGAATCTGTTCTATTTTTCGGGTAATTCTAATTTTACTTCCTGCAAATATTCAACTGATCGTGCCATATCATCATACATGGTTTTATCATTCTGAATAAATTTTACCTTTTTACGATATCCCGCAATAAATTTCTCAATAAATGGAGATGACTTCGCAGGACGCTGGAATTCCAATGCCTGAGCTGCATTAAACAATTCAATAGCAAGAATTCTCTCTAAATTCAAGGCTACCTGGTAAGCTTTGGTTGCTGCATTGGCTCCCATACTAACATGGTCTTCCTGTCCCTGCGATGATTCAATGGTATCAACCGAAGCAGGTGTGCATAATTGTTTATTTCGGCTTACAATCGATGCTGCAGTGTATTGTGGTATCATAAACCCACTGTTTAATCCTGGATTAGCTACCAAAAAATGCGGTAATCCTCGCTTACCAGCAAGTAATTGATAAGTTCTGCGTTCAGAAATACTTCCTAACTCGGCCATTGCAATACAAAGATTATCTAAAGCCAGTGCTAATGGTTGTCCATGAAAATTACCAGCAGAAATAATCAGATCTTCATCAGGAAAAATAGTTGGATTATCGGTTACTGCATTAATTTCGTTATTAAACACATACGAAACGTAATTTATCGAATCTTTCGATGCACCATGTACTTGTGGAATACAACGAAATGAATAAGGATCCTGAACATGCACTTTTGGGCGGTTTATCAACTCGCTTCCTTCGAGTAAAAATCTTATTCGGCGAGCAGTTTTAATCTGACCCAAATGATGACGAATTTGATGTACTGAATCATGAAATGGTTCTATTCTCCCATCAAAAGCATCAAGAGAAACTGCACTTATTACATCAGCTAGTTGTGAAAGTTTCCAGACTTTTAATGTTAAAAAAACACCATAGGCACTCATAAATTGAGTTCCATTTAATAAAGCTAATCCTTCTTTAGATTGCAAATCAACAGGTTTCCAATTTAGCTTTTTAAGCATTTTTTCGCCCGTCATTCTTTCTCCTTCAAAATAAACTTCGCCCATGCCCAACATCGGCAAGCACATATGAGCAAGAGGAGCTAAATCGCCTGATGCTCCTAACGAACCAAACTGGTAAATTACGGGTAAAACACCATGATTAAAAAAATCGATAAGACGTTCAACCGTGCTCAACTGAACTCCCGAATGACCATACGAAAGAGACTGTATTTTAAGCAAAATCATAATTTTAACAATCTCATGAGGCACTTCGTCACCGGTTCCACATGCGTGCGACATAACTAAATTACGTTGTAAACTCCCCAGATCTTCACGCGAAATAAGTTTATCGTACAATGCACCAAACCCTGTATTTATGCCGTATATAGGCTCATCCTGATTTTTCATTTTATGATCAAGATATTCGCGGCATTTAATAATATTATTTTTCGACTGCTCTGACAAAGCAAGTTTAAATCCTTGCTTTAAAATCTGATCTATGCGGTCGAATGTTAATTGATCATTTGATATATAATGAATCTTTTCCATTTTAAATTTGATTTTTTATTTGTTTTGAATGTAAAGGAAATACCGATTATTAGATTACTAACCACAACAATATGGTTATAAGCCATTCATCAAATTTGTAGTTAATTTAATTTGATTGATTTTTTATGAAAAATAAACTCAAGGAAAACGGGTATCCCCACCTGCAAAATGAACAGGTCGTCTACGATTTGTTATGTTTGATATTTGGCTTTTATACCCCATACTATTTATTTAATCTCTGAAGTAATTCATCAAACTTTATTTCACTTTGTTCACCACTAACCATATTTTTTACGGTTAATAGACCTTTTTGCATTTCATTTTCGCCAACCAATAATACAAATGGAATATTCTTATTATTTGCATAAGTCATTTGTTTATTCATCTTGGCTGAATCGGGATAAATTTCCGAATTGATATTATTATCTCTCATAACTTTAAGTAATGGCAAACAATATCTCACTTCTTTTTCTCCAAAATTCACAAATAATACTTTTGTTGAAGAAACAATCTCCTTTGGAAAAATATCGAGTTGCTGCATTACATCGTATATTCGATCGGCACCAAATGAAACACCAACACCCGAAACATCCTTTAAACCAAAAACACCGGTTAAATCGTCGTAGCGTCCACCACCACAAATACTACCCATTTCAACATCTTTTGCTTTTACCTCAATAATGGCTCCGGTATAATAATTAAGGCCACGAGCCAACGTTAAATCAATCTCTAACTCGGTTTTTAATGTAAGCGTATTAAAATAGTTTAAGACCGTTTCAACTTCGGTAATTCCTTTTATTCCAATTTCTGAATTTTTTAGGATCTCTTTTAAACTACTAAGCTTTGCAAAATTATCTCCAGCAAGTTCTAAAATTGGATCTAACAAAGAAACAGAACCAGAACTCACTCCTCTTCCAATAAGTTCATCGTATACGCCTTTTTTGCCAATTTTTTCGAGTTTATCAATAGCAATTGTAATATCGATAATTTTGTCAGGTGCACCAATTATTTCTGATATTCCGGCTAATATTTTACGGTTATTAAATTTTATTACTGTATTGATATTTAGTTTTTGAAAAATATCATCCATAATCTGAATAAGTTCTACTTCATTCAAAAGCGAGTTACTTCCAATAACATCCACATCGCATTGGTAAAACTCTCTGTATCTTCCTTTCTGAGGTCTGTCAGCACGCCAAACAGGCTGTATCTGATAGCGTTTAAATGGAAATGTAATTTCATTTAGATGTTGCACAACAAAGCGAGCAAAAGGAACAGTAAGATCGTAACGAAGACCTTTTTCACAAATCTGCAATGCAAGTTTATTTGAATCAATGTTAGAAAGGCTTTTATCAACTTTTTCGAGATAATCACCCGAATTTAAAATCTTAAATAAAAGTTTATCACCTTCTTCACCATATTTACCCAATAAAGTAGATAAATTTTCCATCGATGGTGTTTCAATAGGCAAATAACCATATCGTTTAAACACATCTTTTATGGTATCGAAAATAAAATTTCGTTTCACCATTTCAATTGGTGAAAAATCTCTTGTGCCTTTAGGAACCGATGGTTTTTGTGCAGCCATTTAAATCATTCTGATTTTTGTTTTTGCAAATATAGAACAAAAAATAAAGGGACTATGCAAAAGTTAAAAACAAAGATGGATGACTCCTAATTGATTAAAGGAGTCATCCATCCAGTTAAAAATATTGGTTATCTATTTTTTCTTAGCCATCTTTTTAAAATCCTTATCGAGCAAGCCATCTGTTTTTTTATCCTTTTCGACCCAATGGTAATCAAAATAATAAAAATTTGCATCAGCAGCACCAACAATAATTTTATAACAACGTGCTTTAAACCTTGTTCCCTGAGGTCCTACTTTATGCAAAAACACAACATTCGGATCACGATCATTAATTGCTTGCTCAACTTCTTTTGAGGTCACAAATTTAACATTGTATGGATATATCTTTTTTATTTTATCTTCAGTATTTAATGATGGAGCTACCTCTTCCTTAATCAGATAAAGTGTTTTTTGTTTAATATCTTTCATGTTTTGATTATAGTATTGAAAAATATTCTTTTTTATCATATCCGGATTATCTCTCATATTTATAATATGGTTTTGCATAAATCGAACCAATGCATCCATTTTATAAACCCAGTATTCTTCGTCAACCTCGGTATATGACAAAGGAATTGCAGCAATATCATGTAATTCTCTAATTAGCTTTGCGTCCTGTTTACCCAAGAACATGCTTAGAAAATTATATCGAACTTTTGTTTGATCCTTCTCAAAAACCACCTGAGTCATCATTAAAAAAGATTTACTTGGATCCGTAAACATGCTTTCAAAATCCTTAACCGAAATAAATTCGTAAGGTGTTAATGTCCATTCATTTTTTATTGATTCCTGAATTTTGAAATTGTATTCAGCAATTGGATTTGATTCTAATACTACATAGAGTTTCGAATTTAAAAACTGGTTCAGGTCGGCATCGCTAGGAACATAGTCCTGTGCATTAATGTTTGTCAATGAGCAAACAAAAACTAAAGCAAATAGTATTTTCTTCATTATAATTTGTTTTAAGTTATTTTATAATTAAAAATCTAAGATAATATATCCTTGTAAAATTTCTATTTCTATTTAACGTATTTCTCTTAATAAAATTTCTATTTCGTAATCCCTTTCAAAAATCAAACCATTTAAAAACACAAAAAAAATCTTATTTTTTATTTTATATGGAAATAAAAACGTTATATTTAGTAAATTTACAAAGTAAATGGCATTTTTCCCATTTTTATTCAAACAACCTAAATCTTGAATAATTATGAATTTTATTGATAACATAATTTCAATCTGCTCAATTAGCACTGAAAAAATTGAACTTAAAAACAAATTCTATTCTAAAGCGATATTACTTAGTTTTCTGAGTTTTTTTCTCATAGCCGTATTATTAGTGTTTTCGATTATAATGCTGATTAAAACCCAACTTATATTTTCTACAATTTTGTTGGTTTTTTCTTTACTAATACTAATCAATTACATGGTTTTAAGAAAAACAGGAGATTTTATTAAAGCTTCATTAACTTTTACTATCCTTTTCTCATTGTTTTTTCTATTGTTGATATTTTTAGGGTTCATTTCAAACCAGGGTATTTTGTTTATTGCAACTGTAATTCCATTGTTTTTATTTGAGACTCTTGGACTAAAAACTTCATTTAACCTTTTCGATCAAATCCTGTTTGTTTTGTTTTACCTGGGATTTTTTGTTCTTATAACTATTTTCGAAAAATTAAGAAACAATAAAATTACTGTTTACGAAATTGAACTGAAACAAGCAGAAACAGAAATCCAATCAAAGGAAGAGTTTATCTCTAAAATTTCTCATCAAATAAGAACCCCATTGAATAATATTGTTGTAGTCACAAATATGATTACCAACTCACAACTTGATGAAAAACAAAAAGATTATGTTGATACGATTCAGGCTTCGACCAATAACCTTGTAAACTTGGTTAACAATATTGCCGAATTGTCAAAAGTGGATATCCTTCAAAGCCAGGTTTTTAACCAAAACTTTAATTTAGATTCCATAATTAAAAACACAATCAACCTGTTTGCTGGTGAAGACGCAAATGATATTTCTTTCCCTATTGATATTAAAGATGAACTGAAATACCAGCTTTATGGTGATCCTGTTAAAGTAAAGCAAGTTTTTCTGAATCTGATTGAGAATATTCTGAAAAATTCGAAGAGTGGTAAAAAAACAATTGCTATTGAAGTAAAAAAACATACTGAAAATATAGATACTGTTGATATTGCATTTAAAGTTACCACAAAAGATTTTGTACATATTCCTGAAGCGCAGAGAATTATTGGAATTGAAAAAAATAAAAAACTCCGTAACAATGCTTTTATTAAGCTTCTCGATTTAAATATTGCATACAGAATAATTGAATCGATTGGTGGTTCTATTGATATTGAATTAACATCAGAAAAATTCGAGTTTGTTTTTGTTCTGACCTTTAAAAAAGGTGATGAAATCCCTGATCCTAAAGATATTAATGAATCAGAAATTGTTATACCTATTGTTGATCTAGGGAATAGAATCGTTTTAAAGGATGCAAATGTTTTATTGGTTGAAGATAATTTAATTAATCAGAAGATTGTTCTTCTAAGCTTAAAGAAATCTGTAAAAAACGTAGATATTGCTAATAACGGTAAGGAAGCACTCGACAAATTTGGTTTGGTAAAATATGATCTGATTTTAATGGATATTCAAATGCCAATTATGAATGGTATTGTTACAACCAAAAAAATTCGTAGCATTGAAAAAAGCACAAATACACATACACCTATTATTGCAATTACAGCCAATGCATTGCTTGGAGATAAAGAAGAGTGTTTAGCAGCCGGAATGGATGATTATATAAGTAAACCTTTTCAGATTGATACTTTAATTAAAAAGATGGAACAACAATTATCGAAGAGTGTGAATTAGGTTATTTAGAGTTCTCCTAATCCAGGTCTTAATCCAACAATAAGAATATCATCAACTTGTTCTAAGTTCCCTTTCCATTCGTCAAAACTTTTTTCGAGGATCGCTTTCTGTTGATCTAAAGGTAGTTTATGTATTGTAAGTAAAAGGTGACGGAACCGGCGGTATTTGTATTTCTTGCTTTCAGGGCCCCCAAATTGATCTGCGTACCCATCAGAAAAAAAGTAAAAGACATCATTTTTTTTAAGCTTAATTGTTGTTTTAGTTATCTGAATTTCTTCTGAATTATCTAACAGCCCAACAGAAAAACGGTCTCCCCTGATTTCCTCAATTTTATTGTCTCGCACAAAATACATTGGTCTAAATGCACCGGCAAATTCAAGCTCTTTCTTATCTTTATCTAATACACACATGGCTATATCCATTCCATCTTTCAACCTTATATTGCTACTATCCTTACCAAAAGTAAGAGCAATTCCTTTATTTAAATCATTTAAGATTTGGTCAGCATTCTCAATCCCCTGGTCATCAGTGATTTTTCTTAACAACTCAAAGCCAATTATTGACATAAATGCTCCAGGAACTCCATGTCCGGTGCAATCAACTATAGCTAAAAATGTTTTATTATTTTTCTCATTCACCCAATAGAAATCCCCACTTACAATATCTTTGGCTTTGTGAAGCAAAAATGAATCGGGAAGCAAGCGGCTAAACAAATTCATTGATGGCATTAATGCTTCCTGAATTCTTTTTGCATAAATGATACTATCTGTAATACTTTTATTTTTTAACGTCAATTCCTCTTTCTGTAGAGCAATTTGTTCAGCAATTAGTTCTTTTTCTTTTAATTCAAAATTGGATTTTCGTAAACTTCTTGTTCTGTATTGAATAAGCAGAAAAACTGAAAAAATAGCTAATAAAACATAAAAAACATATGCAAGCGGATGTTTCCATAAAGGTGTTTCGACAATCATTTGAAGTTCTGCCCCTGCTTCATTCCAAACAAAATCACTATTAGAACCTTTTACCTTGAATATATACTTGCCCGAAGGTAGAGAAAACGTAGCATATCTTCTGTTTCCTAAAGCAATCCACTCTTCTTCAAGTCCCTCTAATTTATAAGCATAATTATTTTTTTCAGGCATCGAAAAATCAAGCGCTGAAAATTCAATTGTAATAAGGTTATTGTCATAAGGGATCTTAATGATTCTATCTCTTCCAATATTTATTAGCTTGTTTGTTTTATCCATCAAAAGCTCGACTGAGGTAATCTCAATATTTGGAATATATTGTCTTTTTTTAACAGAGTCGGGATAAAAGCTATTAAAACCTGAAATTCCACCAAAAAACATCTCACCATCGAAAGACTTATAATAAGCACCAATATTAAATTCGTAGTTTTGCAATCCGTCCGACATTCCAAAATTATAAAACTCTTCTTTAGATGGGTCAAACTTAGATATTCCACGATTAGTGCTCATCCATAAATTACCTGAGTTATCCTGTAGAATTGCATAAATTATATTGTTAGGTAAGCCATTTTTTTCTGTATACGTTTTAAATGATTCGTTTTCGGGTGTAAACTTGTTTAATCCATTAACGGTTCCAATCCATAAACAATCATTCTTTTTATCTTCAAAAATATTGATTATTTCATTACTGCTCAGACAATTAGTGCACGAATACTCATTTCTAACAAAACGCTTTATCGAATCTGCATTAGTATCAAGACAATTAAATCCGTACTCACAACCAATCCATATTTTACCATGCCTATCTTCAACAATACAATATACAAGGTTTGAGCTAAGTGAGTTGATATCGTTTGAATTATTGTAATAACTTTTAAGAGAATCTCCAGAAACTTTATGCAATCCGTTTCTACAAGCAACCCAAATATTATCTTTTGAATCTTGCATAATATCGTATACACGATTTGTCCGAAAAATATTCAACAATTTCTTATTTTCAAATGAATAAAAGGCATTTTTATTTTCATCATAGAAATAAATACCATTCTGAGTTCCTACCCATATTTTCCCAGATTTGTCTTGGAATATTTTATGTATATAATCATTTTTTAAATTACTATTCGCAGCATTAAATTTTTCAATATGATTTGTTTTTCTATTGTACAGATGTAACCCTGTACCCCAGGTTCCTACCCAAATTCTTGCTCTAAAATCCTTTAAAATTGCTGAAATATAATTATTTGAAAAAAGAGGAGAATTATCCTTACTATTATCATACAACCTAAAGCTTTGCTTTCGCTGTTCCATTTTAATTAATCCCTGCAAAGAACCAATCCATATAATATCTGAGTTATCCTGTATGATAGAGGTAATGGATGTGATTAATTTATTTTGATTTTGGTGGGTTAGGGCAGTAAAGGATTCAAATCCATCAATGGCTGAAATGTATTTATTTAATCCATTATCAGTACCAATCCACAAATCGCCAGATTTATCTTCAAAAATTACATTAATATTACTATTTAACAGACTATTAGGCCTATCTGGGTCACTATAATATTTTTTAAAGGTTTCTCTTTTCCTATCAAATTTATTTAATCCGTTCTCGGTACCAATCCAGAAATTCCCTTTGGAATCCAAATAAATCATTTTTACTCTGTTATCACTGATACTATTATCGTCTGACAAATCATGAGCATAGCGTTTAAAAATCTCAAGTTTTTGATCAAAGAAGTTAAGTCCATCTTTTGTTCCAACCCATAATACCTCATCTTCATCCTCCATAATCGCGAATTTGGTATTAACGGCTACAAAGTTAAAAACATCATTGTAATGACTATAGTGTCTAAATTTTAACGTTTTCGGATTAAGGCGGGTAAGATAATTGATTGTTTTAATCCATAAAAGTCCTTTTGAATCTTCATAAATCGTATAAACCTCATTTTCTTTAAGTTTATCAGGATCTGAAGGATCGGCCAAGAAATGTGTAAATGTATTGGAAAATCTATCGTATTTATTTAGGCCAAAGTTTGTACCTACCCAAATTTCGCCTTGAGAATCTTCAAAAATACAGTGAATATAATTATTTGAAATACTGTTAGTGTCGTGGGGTTCATTTTTAAAGGTTTTAAATGAATATCCATCATATTTATTCAAACCATCCTGCGTTCCAACCCAAAGAAAACCTTTACTATCCTGTATAACACAATGAATACTCGTTTGAGATAACCCATTTTCAATAGTAAAGAGCTCTGCATTAATGATCTGACCTTGCGCAAAAATATGATTATCCAAAAAAGGTATAATAAATAAAAAAAAGGATAATATGTATATCTTTTGCTTCATCTTATTAAGCTAATTTACTATTTCTAAGTCTTAATCCAAAGTATTTAAAAAAGTTTAAGCAAATTACTCGAAAATTAAAATTCGATCTTTGGTCCTTTACCTTGAAATAACTTTTTGTATTTTAAGGATGGAGAACCAATAAAATCTCCTAATCCCAATTTTGCCCACGATTCATCAATTTTAGTAATTGTTTCATCATCAGAAACAATAATATTAGGCCAATCTCTATCAAATTTATCTTTACTAAATGATTTTCTTGTTGCATCAATAAACAATGATGTGCCTGCTTCGTCTTTAACAATAATCGTATCTCTCTTCGGATCAATATTTCCTAATGTCAGCCAAACGATCATATTTAGATCATTAATATCGACTTCTTTATCAATAATTAAAGCTATTTTCATTTCCCTTCTTAAATTATCGATTTTTCCAAGATTACCAATAAAATCAGCCATATTATTTACCTTGGTTTTATCGATTGCAATTATTGTTAGATTTAATAATTCTTTAAGACAATATATATCAGTTATTTCCGGAAATTGATTTTGGAGTAGTTCTTTTATAAGAAATTTGGACTTACTAATTTCTAAGTTATTGTTCCCTTTAATCTCTTCGTTAAACTTTGTGGTTGCATCTATACCAAGTTTGCTTCCATAAGCGTAATTCGTTGATGCATGATCCAGAATATCTAATGGTCCCATACTAAAATGTAGATCAGATAAAATATCAACGTTTTTTGCCATGATATTAATGACTTCATTATAATTATGAATATCTACCTCTTGATCAACAACAATTAAAACTTTATTAAACATCATTTGGCCTGCTCCCCAAAGTGAGTTCATCACTTTAATAGCATGACCAGGATAAGATTTTTTTATCTTAACAATAACCAGATTATGAGCAACACCAACAAAAGGAAGGCAAAAATCGATTATTTCGGGAAGCATTGATATTTTAATTGGGGTAAGGAATATTCGTTCAGTTGCTTTTCCAATCCATGCATCTTCCATAGGAGGAATACCTACAATCGTTGCAGGATAAATTGCATTTTTGCGATGAGTTATGCATGTTACATGAAGTTTTGGATACATGTCGGCGAGAGAGTAAAAACCTGTATGATCTCCAAATGGACCTTCAAGAATAAAATCTTCCTTAGTATCTATAAATCCCTCTATAATAATATCCACATCTATCGGAACTTCAATATCTTGGGTTATACATTTAACAAGCTCTACTCTTTTTTTACGCAAAAATCCTGCGAACACAAATTCATCAATATTATCTGGCAATGGGGCTGTTGCCGAATAAGTATATACCGGATCGCCTCCCAATGCAACTGCCACGGGCATTTTTTGTTCCAACCTCTTATATTCTGAATAATGACGAGCTCCTACTTTATGCATATGCCAGTGCATACCAGTTAATGATTTATTAAATACTTGCATTCGGTACATTCCAACATTTCGCAATCCAGTTACAGGATCTTTTGTAATAACCATTGGTAAAGTTACAAACCGACCACCATCTTCGGGCCAGCATTTTAGTATTGGCAATATATTAAGGTCTGGATCATAATGTATAACCTCCTGACATGATCCTTTGCCTTTTTTTATTTTGGGCATCCATGAAGCTACATTCGAAAGTGTTGGTAAAACTCTCAGTTTATCCAATATTCCCTTTTTGGGTTCGGTTAATTCTCCAAATAACTTACGAATATTCTTACCTATATCATTAAGATCATCAATACCAAGCGCAATACACATTCTTCTTTCCGAGCCAAAGGCATTTATCAATACAGGAAAATCAGTACCATTGTTTTCGAATAATAGAGCTTTTCCTCCATTAAAACTTTTTGAAAACCGATCGACAATTTCTGTGATTTCCAATTCTGGATTCACATATTCTTTAACTCTTATCAGTTCTTTATTGACTTCAAGAGTTTTAATGAAATGATGCAATGAACTGTATGGCATATTAATTCTCCGGTATTAAACAGAATATGTAAAAATATTAAAAAGGCTGGCAAAATGCCAGCCTTTTTACATATATGGAAATTTATTCTACTTAATAAATTTAAAATTACGACCAAGATATTTAGCTGAATCGCCTAATGTTGATTCTATTCTAAGTAATTGATTGTATTTTGCAATTCTGTCTGAACGTGAAGCTGAGCCCGTTTTGATTAGTCCTGTATTTAATGCAACAGCTAAATCAGCAATGGTGGTATCTTCTGTTTCGCCAGAGCGATGGCTTATGATTGATGTAAAAGCATTTTCTGATGCCAAGCGAACAGCATTAATTGTTTCAGTTAGTGTTCCAATCTGATTTACCTTAATAAGGATTGAGTTGGCTGTTTTTTCTTTTATCCCTTTTTCCAGTCTCTTAACATTGGTTACAAAAATATCATCACCAACTATCTGGATCTTATGACCAAGTTCTTTTGTTAATTCTTTCCAACCAGTCCAGTCGTCTTCGTCCATACCATCTTCTATTGATAAAATCGGATAATCTTTAACCCATTTTTTCCAGTAATCAACCATTTCAGAAGAAGAATAGTCTTTATTGTTTGACTCGAAATGATAAACTTTTTTTTGTTTATTATAAAACGATGATGCTGCAGGATCTAAAGCAATATAAATATCTCTTCCTGCTTTATAACCAGCTTTTTTAATTGCTTCAAGAACAACCTCAATAGCTTCTTCATTCGACGATAAATTTGGTGCAAATCCACCTTCATCGCCAACGTTTGTAGAATGTCCTTTTGATTTTAGAACTAATTTTAAATTGTGGAAAACTTCTGTTCCCATTCTTAGAGCATCACTAAACTTTTCAGCTCCAACAGGCATTATCATGAATTCCTGAATATCTATTTTATTATCTGCATGTTGTCCTCCATTTAAAATATTCATCATTGGAATAGGTAATGTGTTAGCATTAACTCCACCAATATAGCGATATAACGACATCCCATATTCAATAGATGCGGCACGTGCAGCAGCTAATGAAACACCCAGAATTGCATTAGCACCTAAGTTTCGTTTATTTTCAGTTCCATCGAGGTCAATAAGTGCTTTATCTATTAAACCTTGCTCATCAACAAATAATCCCTGTAATTCATCATTAATAATTGTGTTAACATTTTCAACAGCTTTTGTAACACCTCTTCCCATATACTGAGTTTTGTCGCCATCTCTTAATTCAACAGCTTCGTGAATACCTGTTGATGCACCTGATGGTACGGAAGCTCGCCCTATTATTCCATCACTGGTTACTATTTCAACTTCAACAGTAGGATTTCCTCTCGAATCAAGAATTTGTCTTGCATGTATACCTGCTATTTGTCCCATAATTATCTATTGTTAGTTTACCATTAAAATCTACCTATCAAAATTAACATATTCTGAAGAAAAATAATAGTCTCATGAAATTTATAAACATAAAAAAAGCGAGTAAAAACCCGCTTTATATATCCATAAAATAAGAATTTTATTCTTCTTTTTTCTCTTCAGAACTGTCTGTCTGTGCTTCTTCAACTTTGTTTTCAACAACTTTAGCAGTTTCTGCAACAGGTTCTGTTGTCTTAACTTTATCAGCCTTTTTAGTACTAGTTCTTTTTCTTCGTGTTGAAGATTTAGTTTTAGTATCTGTTTTTGCTGCTAATAAGTTTTCATTAAAGTCAACTAATTCAATAATACACATATCTGCGTTATCACCTAAGCGAAAACCTGTTTTTAAAATTCTTGTATAGCCACCTGGTCGTTCGGCAACTTTTACACTTATTTCTCTGAATAACTCAGTAACAGCTTCTTTACTTTGAAGATGACTAAATACTTCACGACGAGCGT
>JFJP01001927.1_pt1 | contig 36197 bp, 33 predicted proteins | sample 431651 | NCBI WGS metagenome assembly JFJP01 (sample SAMN02602958, study PRJNA72255) | Microbial mat metagenome, whole genome shotgun sequencing project. | biome: fresh water; feature: sink hole; material: water; isolation source: purple microbial (photo- and chemosynthetic) mats found in... | reverse complement strand
TTGTCGAAACATCCGCTGTTTCTCGACGGCCACATTGAGGTGCAGGACGAGGGCAGCCAGTTGTTGGGACATCTGCTGGCGCCCAAACGTGGCGAGATGGTCGCTGACTTCTGCGCCGGCGCCGGCGGAAAAACCTTGTTGCTGGGCGCGCTGATGCGCTCCAGCGGTCGACTCTATGCCTTCGACGTGTCGGAAAAGCGGCTGGCGAAGCTGAAGCCGCGCGTGGCGCGCTCGGGGCTGTCGAACGTGCATCCGGCCTTGATTGCCGGCGAAAACGATATCAAGGTGAAGCGCCTGGCCGGCAAGATCGACCGCGTACTGGTCGACGCGCCCTGCTCGGGCCTGGGCACGCTGCGGCGCAACCCCGACCTCAAGTGGCGGCAGACGCCTGCAAGCGTGGCGGAACTGGCGCGCAAGCAGGCCGACATCCTGGTCGGCGCGGCGCGGTTGTTGAAACCCGGCGGACGGCTGGTGTACGCCACCTGCAGCATCCTGCCGGAGGAAAACGAGCAGGTAGTCGATGCCTTCCTCGCCGCGCATCCCGACTTCGCGCGCTTGTCGGCCAGAGAAATTCTGGCGAAGCAGGGCATCGAGCTGAATCAGCCCGCCGGCGCCGTCGACATGCGGTTGGCGCCGCACACGCATGCCACCGATGGTTTCTATGCGGCCGTGCTGGAACGAAGCAAGTGAGACGCCAGCGCGCGCCCTTGACGCTACTGTTGGCGCTCGGCCTGCTGTTCCCGTTGCTGCTGACTCCGGTCTGGGCGACGACGCTGACTGCTCAGGGCAGCGTCGAGGTGCTGTTCACGCCTTGGGACGACGCCGAGGGTGCGCTACTGCGGGTGATTCGCGAGGCGCGGCGCAGCATTCACGTCCAGGCTTACGTCTTCAGCAGCCGCAACATTGGCTGGGCGCTGGGCGAGGCGAAGAAGCGCGGCGTAAAGATCGAGATGCTGGCCGATCGCGAGCAGGCGACGAAGAATCAGCGCAGCCTGCTGCACACGCTGCACGATAGCGGCATTCCGATCTGGTACGAGGTGCGCTATGCCGCCGCCCACAACAAGGTCATGATCATCGATGGCGAAGATCCCGATCCCATTGTCGTCACCGGTAGCTACAATTTCAGTTTTTCGGCGCAAGCGCGCAATGCCGAGAATATGTTGATCCTGCGCGGCAATGCACCCTTGGCGCGCGCCTATCTCGACAACTGGAAGCGTCATCGCCAGGATGCCGAGCCCTACTCGGCAAAGTGAACGAGGCAAACATGCGAACCGAATTCGGCGCACTGCTGATCGAGATATGGACTGACCTGCACCAGACCGAAGTGGTCTGGCAGATTGCCACGCTGTTGGCTTGCCTGGGCTTGGCCTGGTTTGTCGCCGCCACCGTCACGCGCCGTCATCTGGCCAGCGGCGGCGCCGCCTTGCCCTTCCACCGGCGCGGCATGGTTCGCATCGCCTTTCCGCTTTCTGCGCTGATATTGGTGCTGATCGCCCGGCCGCTGCTGGCGCACTGGCACCATGTAAACCTGCTGTCGCTGGCCGTGCCGCTGCTGCTGTCGCTGGCGGCGATCCGTCTGGTGTTCTTCATCCTGCGGCTCGGTTTGGGCGATGCCGGCTGGCTGGCAAACTTTGAAAGGCTCTTCGCGCTGCTGGTGTGGAGCCTTGTGGCGCTGCACATCACCGGCCTGCTGCCCGAGTTGATCGACCTGCTCGAAGGCGTGCAGTTCGCCGTCGGCAAGCAGAATCTCAATCTCTGGTTGATCCTGCAAGGCGCTGGCGTGCTGTTGGCGACGCTGTTGGTGGCGCTATGGGCCGGCGCAGCGGTCGAAGCGCGGCTGATGGCGGCGACGGGGCTGGATGGCAACCTGCGCGTGCTGTTCTCGCGGTTGGCCAAGGCGCTATTGATCCTGATCGCAGTGATGGTTGGTCTACCGCTGGTGGGGCTCGATCTCACCACGCTGTCGGTTTTTGGCGGCGCGCTGGGCGTTGGCCTCGGCTTCGGTCTGCAAAAGATCGCCGCCAATTATGTTTCGGGTTTCATCATCCTGCTAGATCGTTCGATCCGCATCGGCAACCTGATCGCTGTTGGCAATGATCGCGGCCAAGTGACGCAAATTACCACGCGCTTCACGGTACTCAAGGGCATGACCGGTGTCGAGGCCATCGTGCCGAACGAGATGCTGGTCAGTTCGGTGGTGCAAAATGAATCCTTTTCCGACCCGCGCGTGCGCGTTTCACTGCGGTTGCAGGTCGCCTACGGCACCGATCTCGACCGTGCGATGACGGTACTCGTCAGTGCAGCGCAGGTGCAGCCCCGCGTGCTGACCGACCCACCAGTCAAGGCCTTTGTCATCGACTTTGCCGATTCCGGCATCAATCTTGAGCTGGGCTTCTGGATCGCCGACCCGCACGAGGGTACGCAGCAGGTCCGTTCCGACATCAATCTTTCGATCTGGAAGACTTTCCAGGCCGAAGGCATCGATATTCCCTATCCGCAGCGGGTAGTGCGGACAGTTTCGGCGTAAGTTTGCGGTGTGACCCCGCAAAATAATTCTGCTTATGTCGCCGCCCAGTGCGGCGTGGCGATACCTTCGCCAAGGTCGGCCTCGACCAGGCGGCGGCGCACTTCCAGCAGCCGTTCGATCAGCGCCGGTTCGGCGCGGCCGTAGGCGTTGCTATCCGGTTCGCGCTTGACTACCACGCCGAGCAGTTCGGTGATGGCGTTGCCGATGGAGTTCTGGCTGATGGTGACGATGAGCTTGCCTTCGTCGTTGCGGTAGATCAGTTGCTTGAAGGCCGGCTGCCAGCGGATCGAGTTGGCGTATTTGGCGTCCTTGATACAGCGGTCGCGCACCATTTTCGCCGCCTTGAGAAAATCGTTGTTGAACTGGAGCTTGTCTTCCACCAGGTCGGGAAAATAAATGTCGCGCGGCAGCGGTGCATTGCGGGTCGACACCTGCGTGAAAAAGGTGCGATAGAAGTCGATGAAGCCCTGAAGAATAGTGTCGTATTCTTTCCAGAAACGCACCTCCTTCAGCGCATCCACCCCCCCCTGTATTTCCCAGCTGGGCAGGCCTTGGGGGTAACCGGTGAGCGCGATGCGGCAGGAACCTGCTTCGCAGGGCTTGAGAATCCGTAAATCGAGTTCGTCGAAGAAGGCGCGATAAACGTCGCGCATGTGCGCCTGGAACAGCGAGTGCTGGCCGCCATCGGTGAGGTTGGGATTATTGGCGTCGGCGATGGGCGCCGCGCGCAAGGCTTTCATGTCGAAGGCAATGAAGTGGTTGTGCAGCATGCGGATGCTGGGCACGCCCGCCGAAGTCAGCGGCCAGGTGGCGTCGAGACTGGCTTCGCCAGCCAGCACCAATGTTTCATCCGCATCAGGGTAGCGTTCGAGCATGAAGTCGATGATGATCTGATTCATGCGGTTCCAGACATTCTTTACCGGATCGGGCACTTGCGTGCGGCGCACAGGACGGCCCAGCGGGTCGAGAATGCGCTGCGAGGTGTTGTAGATGATCGAGCAGTCGAACTCATTGCTGTGGCCGAGCGCCTTGCGGTAGAGCAGCAGGCCTTCGGGGTTTTGCAACAGGCCGTTGTTATGAACGAGGTCGTTGAGGTTTTCGGTGCTGTTGAAAAACTCGTTGGGCTTCATGCCTTCCGGTACGTCGAGCGGAATAGGGCGGAAGGGGGTGGCGATTTCTCTGGGGCCGGATTGCATGGTTTTCACCTTGAATGTAGCGGGAGATTGGGCGTAGTTTATGAAATTTGTCGCCAAGCCGGCACAATTCGTCACCGTTCGGCACAATAAAAAACCCGCCGGAGCGGGTTTTATGGAGGCAGCGATTGACGCTGCCGAGATGGCTGGCGACTGCTTACTTCAGCTTAATCTCTTTGTAGGCGACATGCTTCCTCACCTTGGGGTCGTACTTCATGAACTCCAGCTTCCCCGGCGTGGTTTTCTTGTTTTTTGTCGTTGTGTAGAAATGCCCGGTTCCGGCAGTTGATTCCAGCTTTATTTTTTCGCGTCCGCCCTTGGCCATGATCGCTCCTCCTGATTAGACGCGCTCGCCGCGCTCACGCAGCTCGGCGATGACGACATCGATACCCCTCTTGTCGATCGTGCGCAAACCGGCGTTCGAGACACGCAGGCGTACCCAGCGGTTCTCGGATTCAACCCAGAACTTGCGGGCGTGCAGATTCGGCAGGAAGCGGCGCTTCGTTTTGTTATTGGCGTGGGAAACGTTGTTTCCCACCATCGGGGCCTTGCCCGTCACTTGGCATACGCGGGACATCATGTGCTCCAAAAGTCGCAGATTCAGCAAAGCCGCGCACTATACACGAGATTCGGGGATGCAATCAAGCTTTACAACAGTCCGCGTTCGGCGAAAGAGAGCGGGCTGCTATTGCCGGCGACGATAAAGTGATCGAGCACTTTCACGTCGATCATTGCCAGGGCTTGTTTTAGGTTGTTGGTCAGCGTCTGGTCGGCGTGGGATGGCTCGGCCACGCCAGAAGGGTGGTTGTGGGCGAGGATGACGGCGGCGGCGTTGTGGGTCAGCGCCCGCTTGACCACTTCACGCGGGTAGACGCTGGTCTGGGTCAGCGAGCCGGTGGACAATATTTCATGGAGAAGCAGTCGGTTCTGGGCGTCGAGCCACAGGGCGACGAAGACTTCGTGCGCCAGGCTGCCCAAATGCAGGCGCAGCCAGTCGCGTACCGCGGTCGGCGTAGAAAGCAGATCGCGCGTGGTCATTTCCTCGCGCAGGGCGCGGCGGGACATTTCCAGCACGGCTTGCAACTGCGCAAACTTGGCGTCGCCCATGCCGGGAATGGCAACGAACTCGCTGCGACCTGCGGCGAACAGGCGGGTGAGTGAACCAAAGCGGCCAACCAGTGTGCGAGCGAGATCGACGGCGCTTTGACCCTTGATGCCGACACGCAGGAAAATGGCGAGCAGTTCGGCGTCGGACAGTGCCGCCGCGCCTTGTTTAAGCAGCCGCTCGCGCGGCCGTTCGTCCTCGGGCCAGTCAGTTATTGCCATGAGGTTTCGCCATATGAGGTTAGAATTTCACGGGTTTTGATATAGCGGAGATTCTACCTGTCATGGCAGTACTGGCTGAAAAACGCATCGTGCTGGGCGTCACTGGCGGCATTGCGGCTTATAAAGCGGCCGAATTGGCGCGCCTGCTGGTCAAGGCCGGCGCCACGGTCGATGTGGTGCTGACGGCGGCGGGTGCGCATTTCGTCACCGCCGCGACCTTCCAGGCATTGACTGGCCGGCCCGTATGGACCGATCTGTGGAACGAGTCGGGCTTGGCGGGGCGGGGCATGGCGCACATCGATCTACCGCGTGGCGCGGCGGCGGTACTGGTGGCGCCGGCCACGGCCGATTTCATGGCCCGGGTGGCCCACGGTGTTGCCGATGATTTGCTGACCACCCTGTGTCTCGCCCGAAATTGCCCCTTGCTGGTGGCCCCGGCGATGAATGTCGAGATGTGGGAAAAAGCCGCCACGCAACGCAATGTCGCGCAACTGGCGGCCGATGGCGTTAGTGTGCTCGGTCCTGCCTCGGGCGAGCAGGCCTGTGGCGAAACCGGCGCGGGCAGGATGTTCGAGGCGCAGCAGATATTCGATGCGCTGGCGGCCTTCCTCCAACCGAAGCGGCTTGCCGGTCGCCGCGTGCTGCTGACGGCGGGGCCGACCTTCGAGGCGCTCGATCCCGTGCGCGGGCTGACTAATTCGAGTTCCGGCCGCATGGGTTTCGCACTGGCGCAGGCCTGTATCGAGGCCGGCGCCAATGTCACGCTGGTGGCGGGGCCGGTGTCGCTGGCAACACCGGTGGGCGTCGATCGCATCGATGTCACCAGTGCGCTCGACATGCGCGACGCTGTAAAGTCGGCGCTAGCGGGACGCCACATCTTTATCGCGGTCGCGGCGGTGGCCGACTACCGGCCGGTCAATGTGGTCGAGCAGAAAATCAAGAAAGGCGCGGGTTCGCTCACGCTCGAACTGGTGGTCAATCCCGATATCCTTGCAGAGGTTGCCGCACTGCCGCAAGCGCCTTTCTGCGTTGGCTTTGCCGCCGAGAGCCAGAATCTCGCGGAATTTGCCGAAGCCAAGCGACACGCCAAGAAGCTGCCCCTGGTGGTGGGCAACCTGGTGCGGGATGGCCTTGGCGGCGCCACCAATTCCGTCATCCTTTTCGATGACAAGGGCCAACACCCGCTGCCGCTGGCCGACAAGCTCACGGTCGCGCGCGGCATCGTCGATCACATTGCCAACATGATTTCGCCATGCACAGAATAGACGTTCGCATCCTCGATTCGCGGCTGCATGACACGCCGCCGCACTATGCTACGCCCGGCTCGGCCGGTCTTGATCTGCGCGCCTGCATCGAGGCGCCGATCAAGCTGAACCCGGGGCAGACCACACTGGTGCCGACCGGCATTGCCATCCACCTGTCCGATCCCGGACTGGCCGCGCTGATCCTGCCACGTTCCGGCCTGGGTCACAAGCATGGCATCGTCCTCGGCAATCTGGTCGGGCTCATCGACAGTGACTACCAGGGTGAAATTTGCGTTTCGGCCTGGAATCGCGGCCACGAGCCCTTCACGCTCAATCCGCTCGACCGCCTGGCGCAACTGGTGGTCGTGCCGGTGCTACAGGTGGCCTTCAATATCGTTGAAGAGTTCGGGTTGAGCGAGCGTGGCGAGGGCGGCTTTGGTAGCACCGGCCACGGCTGACCGAGGGCTTCCCCAATAAAAAAAGCCCCGCCGAGGCGGGGCTTGATTGACTGCAATACAGCGAAGATCAGGTCGACATCTCGGTAAGGATGTTCTTGAGCCAACTGTGGGCGTAGGGCGCTTCCAGTTTGGCGGCGGAGTAGTCGATCGGCGAGACGCCGCCAGAGTTTGGTACGCCGACGATTGCACCGTCCTTGACCGTATAGACACCTGCCACGCTGATGGCTTCGTCGTGGGTCAGGTAGCTATAGCAGGTGTTGATGCCGGACAGTTCGACCAGTTCCTTGCCGTTCATCGCCGCGACGATGTTGGTGGCGCAGACTTTGGCTTCGGAGTTGGCCGAGTAGCCGGACTTCGGCATGGCGCCGGCATTGCACGAGTCACCTATGACATGGATGTTCTTGTGTATCGTCGACTCGAAGGTGGTGGCGTTGATCGGGCACCACTTCTTGTCTTCGCCAATCAGGCCGGCACTGGCCATCAACGCAGTGGCGCGCTGGGCCGGGATGACGTTGATGACGTCGCCCTTGACCTCGTCGATACCCTCGACCATGACCGACATGGCCTTGGTGTTGACCGCTGTGACTTTCGCCGCCTTGCGGTACTCGATGATGCCGGCGTAATGGGTCTCCCAGCCTTTCCTGAACAGAGGGCCCTTGGAAACGATGTCGGGGTTGGCGTCGAGCAGGATAAGTTTTGACTTCGGCTTGCTGGTCTTCAGATAGTGCGCCACCATCGCGGCACGCTCGTAAGGTCCGGGCGGGCAGCGGAACGGGGCCAGTGGCGCGGTGAGAACGACGGTACCGCCATCCTTCATGGCTTCGAGTTGCTTGCGCAGCAGAATGGTCTGCGGACCGGCCTTCCACGCGTGCGGCATGATGTCAGGCGTCTTGGCGTCGTAACCTTCGATTTCCTCGGTGCGGAAATCGACGCCAGGCGAAACGACCAGACGGTCGTAGGCGATGCTGCCGCCCTTGGTCATCACGGTCTTGGCGGTGGCGTCGATGGCGGTCACTTCGTCGTACACCATCTTGATGCCGTGGTTGGACGCCAGTTTGTCGTAGCTGAAAGACAGCGTCGACAGATCCTTGATGAAGCCGGCCAGCAGGTGGTTGCTGAACGGGCAGGAAATGAACTGCTTGTTTTTTTCGATCAGCACCACTTCGATGCTCTTGTCGAGCATGCGGATGTATTTTGCGGCGATGCTGCCGCCGTAGCCGCCACCGACGACAACGACGCGACGGCCCTTCTTGGGCATGATTTCGGCGGCATGGCCGATCATCGGCAGGCCGGCGGCGCCAGCGCCGGCTGCGCCGGCAGCAAGCAACTTCAGAAAACTTCTGCGATCCAGAGTCATATTTTGTCCTCCCTTATTTCTGGGCTGCATAGAAGTGCATGAGCGCGTCCAGGTCTTCCTTGGACGTTTCCTTGACCTTCTCGGCCATTTTTTCCGGCATCTTGCGCTTGCCAGATTCATACAGCGACATCTGGATCTGCAAGTATTCCAGCCACTGGCTGGCCATCACCGGGGTGTCGTCCTTGCCATCCTTGCCATCTTCCAGATGGCAGCGACCGCAGGCTTTCTCCTGGATCTTGGCGGCCTTGGCTACCTTCGCCTTGTCGACCTTCTGGTTGGTGACGTGCAGCTTCTGCTTGGCAAAGAACTCGGCCATGGCCGTGATCTGCTCGTCGCTGTAGCCTTTCGCCAGACGACCCATGATGGTCGACGGACGCTCGCCGCTCTTGAACTTCGTCATTGCCTCGACAATGGAGGATTTCGACTGGCTGGCCAGGCTGGGCATGGTCAAGCCGGCGCTGCCGCCGTTGGTGCCATGGCAGCCGGCACAGGCAAAGGACAGCATCTCCGCGCTGGGCGGCGCGGCGAATGTCGTGGACGACATCGCCAGGGCGCCCACGGCAAATGCCAGTGTGCTCAATTTCATTTTCATTTTCATCTCCTCCTCTTCCTTCTTGAACAGAATGGACTGCTTACTGCTTTACTACGTTAATGTAGTTCTTGACGTCCGGCGCGGCCTTGTCGAGGCCGAACTGGTAACCCAGCGACACATAGTGGAAGCGCGCGTTGGTGAAGCTCTCATGGATGGCGAAGCCAAAATTGAAGACTTTGCCGGGGACGATCTTGTGATCGCCCTTGCCGCCGCCGGCCATGTCGCGCACGAAGGTGACGACCCACTTGTTGCCCTCCTTTTTGCCTTCGGCCGAGACGAGTCCCTTGCCGCCGTCCATCACGCGCGTGTCGGCGACGTAACCGTCGACCGGCTTCTTGTCGCCGCTCTTGAACTGGATCAGGTCCATGAACTTGCCGCTGGCGAGGTCGGCGCCCTTGATGTACTTCGTCTTCTTGTCATCTGCCGCATCCTTCATGCTGCGCAAATCGGTGTGGCAAGTGCCCCAGCAACCGGCCTGGTCGGCCAGGTCGACCGTGCCACCGCCGTCGAACATCATGGACAGCTTGACTTCGTTCTTGCTGTCCAGCTTGGTGCCTGTGGTCTTCGGCGGGGTCCATTCGAAGCGGAAGTAGATCTTCGAGCCGTCATGCGTGGTCTGGAAGTTGACCGGGATGAAGCCGGCCTTGTCCGCAATCGGATTGGGCTCGATGACGACACCGGCAACGCCGACTGGCTTGCCAGCGACGATCTTGTTGCCGACGTCGTCGGCATCACCTTCGTGGCATTTGGCGCAGGGGCGCTTCTTGTCGGTAATGTCCGATGCCGAGGAATGGTCCGGCTTGTTGAGCACCCATTCCACCGAGGCCTGGCCAGGGTAGAACAGCTTGATATTGCGCTTGGCAACCTTGCTCCAGTCCGGGCCAACTGCGGCGGCGGCCGCAGCTGGTGCGGCCGGTGCGGCACCGGCAGGTGCGGCTTCGGCCTTGGGTGCTTCGGCTACAGGTGCGGCCGCTTCGGCCTTGGGCGCCTCGGCGGTCGGTGAAACTGGTGCCGGAGCAGCCGCCGCGACCGGTTCGGCCTTGCGCATCTCTCTCGGTAACTGGTGTGAGACACCCTTGTGGCATTCGATACAGGTCTTGCCGTCCTCGCGTGCTCCTTCATGCTTGACCACCGAGCGGTCTTTCTGCTTGGTCGGGTCCATATTCTCGAAGCTGTGGCAGTTGCGGCACTCCTTGGAATCGCGCTCCTTCATGCGATCCCAGACGCGCTGCGCCATGATCATGCGATGCGCCTCGAATTTCTCCGGGGTGTCGACGATGCCGGTGATGTGGCCGATCACGTCACGGGCCGCCATCAGCTTCTGGAACGACTTGAACATGTAATCGGCGGGATGCTTGCTGCTGGCGACGTGGCAGTCGGAGCATTGCGCCGCCGCGCCGCTGCGGTTCTTGTAGTGGGCGGTTTTCTTCAGTTCCTCGAAGGGAATCGTCATCTCGTGGCAGGAGATGCAGAACTCGGAGCGGTTGGTGTATTCCATGCCGATGTTGAGGCCGCCCCAGATGATGATGCCGCCGATGACGCCGATGAACATGACTCGCAGGAAAGAATGCCTGGATGGGGAGCATAGGCGAGCAAAAATTCCCGGTTTTTCCGTGGCCGCCGTCGTCGCGGTGGGCGCTGTGGTCTCTGTAGTCGTTGCTGGCTGCTCTTTGTCCATCACTTTGTCGTCCTCGTGGCCGACTCTCTGGTCGACGCATTATCAAAAATACCCCTCCTCGACCCGCCTGCCCGGTCTGAGCCAAAAAGGAATTCTGGGTTTCGGCTCCGCCTCCAGAACCGAACAGCGAATCGTCGGAAAAACATGGCATTGGCACGATCCGGCAGCGAATTTAGCGGATAACAAAAATGCAATCAATCTGTTTCACTATTCCGTGATTTGCTAATATTTCGGTGTGCGGCGACAAAATGAAAACGGCATTCCTGGCCGGTCGCCGGGAATGCCGATTTCGCCGCGGTGCCGTACCGCTAGCGCCGACTTTTTGCTAATCGGGCTTTTCGTCCATAACCGTTGCCGGCGAGCCACGAACAGAGGTACCGAACGCGGTTCACGGCCGTTCCTGTTGGGTGCACACCGCCTGTAGCAGCGCAAGGGCATGCTCGAAGTCAAAATCGCGGATAGCCTGGCGCAAAGTACGAAAATCCTTGACTGAGAATGCGGTCGCCAGTATCTCGTCCTGTTCATCGAGCAGGCGGGCGGCCTTGGCATCGTCGCTGGCAAGCAGCATGCGCAATTGTTCCAGCAGTGCGGCACGGTGCGCGGATTGCTCGGTTTGAGCGGTATTGGTGGCATTCTCCACCCTCGCTTCCCGACGTTGCTGGCGTGCCAGCGCGTTAACGATGGCATCGCAACGCGTCATGAGGCAGTTTGAAAAGGCTTCAAGTTGTTCGGCGATACTTTCACCGGGACAGGATGCGTGGATGGCCTCTTCGAGCGCGCTGGCATGATCTGGCAGATCGTTGATGCAGAGCTGTGCCGCGGTTCCCTTTACCGTGTGCGCCAACCGTTCCGCTTCTCCGGCGTTGTCATTGAGCAGAGCGCCGCGAATTCTCTCCGCGGCGTCCGCATAACCCTCGGCAAAGCGGCACAGATAAGCGTAGTAGCTGGCCTTGCGGCCACGTACCCGACTTAAGCCCGCGACAAGATTGATACCCTCGATCGATTCCGGGTAAGTGTCAGCGGCTTCGACGCCATCATGCGGGGGCGCTGGCAGACGCTCTGGCCGGGAGGCGGTCGCGTCAGGCGAGCATTGACGCGGTTGAATCCATTGGCCGAGCACGCGATACAGTTCCGCTGGTTCGATCGGCTTGGCGACGAAATCGCTCATGCCGGCAGCCGCGCAGCGGTCGCGGTCGCGCTGCATGGCATTGGCCGTCATGGCGATGATGGGCAGGTCGGCCAGGTGGGCATGCTTGCGCAGTTGCACGGTGGCTTCGACACCATCAAGCACCGGCATCTGCATATCCATCAGCACGATGTCGTAGGCAGCCGCCAACGCCATGTCCACGGCCATCTTGCCGTTGTCGGCGACATCGACCGAGAGGCCGACATCAAGCAGCAATTCGGTGGCGACCTGCTGGTTGATGGGGTTGTCTTCGACCAGCAGGACGCGCGCGCCACGGATTGCCGTCATGGTTTCAAGTTCAGTGGTCGTGGTGGCGGTGGTCGGCGGGGTGGCCCGTTCTTCGCCCAGCACGCGCAGCAAGGTGTCGAACAATATCGAGGGTGACACCGGCTTGATCAGCACGGTGTCGATGCCGGCACCTTCCGCCTGCTTGAGCACCTCCTCGCGGCTGAAGCCGGTAATCAGCACCAGTTCCGGCGGTTGGGCCAAGTTGAGTGCGCGAATGCGCCGGATGGTTTCGATGCCGTCGAGCGTTGGCATGCGCCAATCGATGAGGGCGGCCAAAAAGGGGCGCTCGACCGCCGCCAGGCTCGCGACGGCGGCAATCGCTTCTTCACCGGAGGCGACGGCGGTAGGTTCAAAGTTCAGATGGCGAAGAATGTCGACGAAGGTCTTGCGGGTTGTTTCATTGTCATCCGCGACCAATATCCGCGTGCCACACAGCCGTGCGCTAGGGACAAGGCTGCGTGGCGCGGTGGCGCCGATGCCAAGCCGGGCGGTCATCCAGAAGGTTGCGCCAGCGCCTGGCGTACTGTCGACGCCGACCTCGCCGCCCATGAGATGCGCCAGTTCCTTGGATATGGCGAGGCCGAGACCGGTGCCGCCGTATTTTCGGGTGGTGGAGCCATCGGCTTGTTCGAAGCTACGGAACAGGCGACTCTTCTGCTCTTCGGTAAGACCGATGCCCGTGTCGTTGACCATAAATTCAAGCAGGACATTCTGCTCGTTGATCTCACGGACATCCACAATGATCCGGATTTCACCCTTGTCGGTGAATTTGACGGCATTGTTGCCGTAATTGATGAGAACCTGGCCGAGTCGCAGCGGGTCGCCGATCAGTACCGTGGGGACTTCATGGGCAACGGTGAAGATGACTTCGAGCCCCTTGTTTGTCGCCTTTTCGCCGATCAGGTTGGCGACGTTGCTCAGCACGCTGTCGAGTTCGAATTCGGTCGCTTCGATCGTCAGTTTGCCGGCTTCGATCTTGGAAAAATCGAGGATGTCATTGATGATGCCCAGCAAATGCTCACCCGACTGCCGCAACTTGCTGACGTAGTCTTGCTGGCGCGGGGTGAGTTCGGTCTTGAGCAGCAGGTGGCTCATGCCGTAGATCGCATTCATCGGCGTGCGGATTTCGTGGCTCATGTTGGCCAGGAAATCCGCCTTGGCCCGGGTTGCCGCTTCGGCCAGTTGCTTCGCCTCGGCCAGCGCCATTTCGGTGGTTTTTTGTGGCGTAATGTCTTGAACAGAACCGACCGCGCGGAACCGACCGTCCTTATCCTCTTCCGCAATGCCGAAAGTGGAGAGCCAGATGATTTGACCATCCTGCGGGCGGCGGAAGGGGAATATCAAATGTTCTTCCGCTGATTCGCCCTGCAACATGCGCCGGATCATGTTTCTCACGTCGTCGGCCGACCGTGGGTCGATGGCGGTAATGTTGGGGTAGATATCGTTTTCGAGGGAATGGCCTGCGGTGTCCTGATCGACGATCCCGAGCAGTCGCGCCAGGCGAGAATTCATCACCAGTTCGGCCCCGTCTCCCTGAACGGGCGAAATCATCCAGTGCGCGCTTGCCGTCAGATCGAGCACCTGTTCGGCGGCAGCCTGCTCACGCGCTCTGACACGGTGCATCAGCGTGGCCAGGGCGATGGCGACATCGCCGATTTCGTCGTTGCCGGATTGAGCGGGGGCCAGCATGGGTTCGGCTTCTTCCACCGGAATCTGGTCGGCGAAGGCGTGCGTGGCGATATCAAGCGACTCTATTCGCCGCACCGAGCGGGTCAGCCAACGACCAAGGCCAAACCAGAGCATCACGATCATCAACGCAATCGCGGTCAGCGGGCGCATCATGAATTCACTGAATTTGAAACTATCGACGAACTCCCGGTGCACGATCAGTGTGGGCGCTTGCGGACCGGCATGCGGCCAGGGCAGGCGAAACTGGATCAATATTTCCTTGCCGTCGGAGATCAGACCTTCATGTTGTGTCGCGCTGCCCGGCTTGAGGTCGGGGCGGGAACTGGCGATCACGCCGCCAGCGGCCTCAAGGTACAGGCGGATTTCGGGCGTCATTAGCGAAGTCAGCATCGAGGTGTTCATCGGCCGGAACAGTAACAGCGATCCTTGTCCCGCTTGGCCGAGCCAAAGCGGTACCGTCAGTACGCGAAAAAGTTCGCGAGACCGATCGTCGAAATACCAGCCGCCGTGCATGGCGGCGTCGGCAGCCGCGTGTTTGCCGCCTTCCGAGCCAAATCGGTAGAGCTCGGCGCCATCAGCGCCCAACACGATGATGGTGGTGAATTCGAGGAATTCCTGCTGCATGGTGAGAAAACTGTTGAGCTTGGCCCAGCGCAATGCCGTGGGTTCCTCAATGATGCGGGCGAACTCGATACGGCTGCGGATTGTCTCCGCCTGAGATTTCCACTGCGACTCAACTTTGGGCAATGCGTCGGTGTAAAAGGCTTGCGCCACCGCCCGCTTTTGTTCAACTTCGCGAAGTTGTCGCGTCTGGAAGGAGTTGTAGCCTACCAGCGAGATGCCTATCGTAAGAATGGCGATGACGCCGATCAGGCGCAAAAAAGCCTGACGTCGGATCGACAGCCGGCGCCGGGTGCTTGCCGCTGGCAAGGGCGGCGTGTTCGCTTTTGTCATTGGCGACGTCCGGCCCAGTGATCGTCGATGAGGCTGTCGGCCGCCGCCAGTTTCGAGTTGGGCAACGCCGCGCGCAGGAAGGTGTCGGTCGCGGTAATCTGCGGCACGCTGAAGCGACCATCGGGGCTGTAGATGCCGGGGAACTTGCTCAGCAACGTGGCGATTTCCAGCCGTTCTTCGGCCGTGCCGACCGGCGCGTGCCGCGCCACCTGCTCGGGCGCGGTCGCCTGCATCCATACCAGGGTACGGCGCAGCATGCGCACGAACAATTCCATCTTCTCCGGCTGATTGCGTATCAGCGCTCGCCGCGTGGCGATGGCGGTACGGTGGTGGTCAAGGCCGGGAAGCTTCGCCGCGACCGCGGGATCGGAGAGATCAACCAGCACGCTGCCAAGACCACGCTTCACCAGGCGACTTGAGAAGGGCTCCTCGCAGATTACCGCGTCGGCGGATGCGCTGATCATGGCGCCGCTGAGGCTTTGCCAATTTTGCGCCGTTGGCAACCAGCGGACCTGGTTGTCGGCAATGCCATGGGCGGTCAGCACCAACTGCGCGGCCATTTGCAAGTAGGTCTTGCTGTTGATGCTGCCGGTCGACGTGCCGATGGTGCGGCCCTTGAGATCGGCGACACGGCGCACGGTCTTGGCAGTATCCTTGCGCACCAGCAACGACGCCGGAATCGTCCGCCCCGACAGCGGTGAGATGGCCACGACGTCTTTGCCATTGGCATGTAAAACCGGCAGTGTCGAAAAGCCCAGGGCGGCCAGGTCGGCGTTGCCAGCCAGCATATCCTCGATGGCGTGAATGCCGCTCGGCTGGTAGCGCACCGTTAGACGCGCGCCGACCTCGCGGTCGAAATTCAGTACCGAAATCAGTTCGATGGGCAGGAATGGCAACGCGTTCGGCCCGGGGATGTTGATGCGGATCAGCGTTTCGCCGCCGTCGGACTGCGCGCTGACTGTGGCCGGCATCAGCACCGTGGCGAGCATGGCTTGAAGAACGCTGCGTCTCTCGGGGTTCATGGATTCCTTTCCTCGATCTTGTTCTTGTCTGCCGAGATAAACGGCTCACCCCGTGGCCTGATCAAATCGCTGCTTGAGTTCGGCTGCCGCGGGTTCATCACTGCCGTAGCGGTCGGCTATCGCGCGAATTTGATCCTGAATATCGAGAAAGCCGTCGAGCATATCGGGATCGAAGTGACCACCCCTGCCGGTCGCCATGATTTCCAGGGCGGCTTCGTGCGACATGGGTTCCTTATAGACACGGCGACTGATCAGGGCGTCGTAGACGTCGGCAATGGCCATCAGGCGCGCGGACAAAGGAATGGCTTCGCCGGCGAGGCCTTCGGGGTAGCCGCTGCCATCCCATTTTTCCTGATGCGAATAGGCTATTTCCTTGGCGACCTCCAGCAAGGGGACGCGGATGCCGACCCGTCGCTGTGCCGTCTCGATGGCATCGCGTCCAAGCGTGGTATGCGTCTTCATGATCTCGAATTCATCGGCGGTGAGCCTGTCGGGCTTGAGCAGGATGCGATCAGGAATGCCGACCTTGCCGATGTCGTGCAGGGGCGCAGCCTTGAACAGGCGATTGATAGTCTGGTCGTCGAACTTCCCGGCGTAACGCGGCAGCCTGCTCAAGTGTTCGGCCAGTTGGCGAACATAGTGCTGCGTTCGCAGGATATGGTTGCCGGTTTCGTTATCGCGTGTCTCGGCGATCGAGGCCAGCGCCACCAGCATGACTTCATGGCTGGCGCGTACCTCTTCGGCGCGGTGGCGAGCTTCCTCGGAGCGCCGTTCGACTTCCTGCTCCAGATAGGCATTGCGGTCATGCAGAAAGTCAGCCGCGGCCTTGAGCGTCAGATGGGTTCGCACCCGGGCCAGCAGGATGGGCGGGCTGATTGGCTTGGTGATGTAGTCCACGGCGCCGAGTTCAAGGCCGTGTTGTTCATCGTCGACCTGTGTCCTGGCGGTGAGAAATATCACGGGTATGTCCCGCGTTGCCGGATCGTCCTTGAGTTGTCGGCAAACATCGAACCCGTCACGGCGTGGGCGAGTTTGAGACCGCGAGCGCCGTTGGGTGCGACCTTGACGGTGTATCGATCGGACAACAGTTCGTCCATCAGCGCAAGGTTCTGCGGAGCGTCGTCGACGATTAGAATCAGTGGTTTGCGGTCGGGGTTCGGGTTCACGGGCGCTCCTCCGGGTAGGGCAAGCTGCCTGCTTCAGTGTCGGGTTTGCAAAAAATCTAAAGTGAGCAAATCTACTATAAATGTTGGGAGGAGGGGGATTGGGGTGTGAAAGAATTGGGGTGCGAAAGAAACACGGCTAAATTGCTCTGGTGCAGAGTTAAAGTGAAACCAGCGGGTTCCGTCCTCGGCTGGACCGACTTGCGTGCGCTATTGCACCTGGCGCCAGAAGGGGCTCGCCCGCATGGCTTTCATGTGCCATCCCGGCCACGATGCTTCAAGCTCGCAGCAGAGGTCATATTGAGAATCTCAGCTGGACAAGGCCAGCGGTTCTCAATTTGAAATGGGTGGGTTGAAGTACAGAGAAATATATCCTGCTTGAACGGATCGACGACGTGGATATCAGCAGGTTCGTCAAGCAGCGAAGAGCCCTATCATCTGTTTGGTGCTGAGTAACATTTTTCGCCGGCGGTAACTGCGATCGGTAGCCGGTTTTCCGGCGGCGGCAGGGGACAAACAGCGAAGGGAGTGAACGCACACGGGGGATTGATGGCGCGATTGAAGTCGAGCAGCAGCCGGTCTGATTGTGTTGGGGCAGCGTGCAGGAAGCGGCCGCCGCCGTAAGTTTCGCGGCCGCTGGTCTGGTCAGCGAAGACAAAGTGCAGCAGGTCGGCGGCGGGCTTCTGGGGTCGCAGGGTGAAATTGGTATCGCCCATACGAAAATGGGCGAGGGCGCCGTCCCAGCGGGCTTCGACCTGCCAGGCAGGGTTAAAGGGAAAGCAATCGATTCCGGTGAAGTCGCGACGGGTGGCGCTGTTGGCATCGCGCACGCGCAGGGCGAGGCGGCCGTCTCGTTCGATAAGGAAGAAGCTTATCGCGTCATGATGGATGACGGAGGTGCTACCGCTAGAATCGCAGTGCAGTACCTGCGGCATGCCGCCGTCAGGTTGCCATTCGGCGGCATTGCCAGTGACGCTAAGCGTGCCAAAACGGGGTGGTGTGCCAGTTAGCTGGATATCGCATGAAGAGGCGGAGCCGAGTTGGTGCCAGCCATCGTCGAGCCAGATCAGGTTGACCAGTGTCAGCCAGCCGTCTTCCTTGGTTAACTCGGCCAGACGCGTCTCGCGCCAGCGTGCGTATTCTTTGATCAGCGAGGTCACGACGGCGGGCGCGCTCAATGCTGCCCGGAATCGGCGAGCAGAAGTTGGGCCTGAATGACGATGCCAATCTGGCGTTCGTCATCGAGGCCGATCATGCGCGCGGCCAGCCATTCGAGCGATGCCTGCGGTATCAGCTTGTGGGCCTCGGCAAGATCGAAGGGCAGGGCAGGATTATCGAAACCCGCCATCAGGTGGCGGGCGGTGTCGAGGCTCAAACGCGAGATGTTGGCGCGGACGTTGTCGACGCCCCGGATGAGTTCGGTCAGCAGATGCGGTAGGGCCCACATTTCGGCGCAGCGCATGGTGAGGTCGTGAAAATGGAAGCCGCAGGTCATTTGCTGGGCCTCCACCGAACGATGAGCGCGGCCACTGGCCAGCGCATCGACGGCGGCTTGCGGTAGTTCGGGGGCAAAAAACCACAGCATCAGTTCGCCGGTGTCGGCCAGCAGGGTGGCCATGCCGACTTCTTCGGGCGAAATGTCGGCGCGGGCGGAACTCCACAATACCGCGAGCTGGCTCGCCAGTACCGAGCGGCCTTCGCAGGCAGACAGCCCCGGGCTGGATTCATCGGTTTCCGGGCTGTCAAGCAGTAGGTGCCGGAAGGTGTCGGTGCCCAACTGCATGACGGCGGCCAGGGTGGTGGTGGTGTCATGGCCGAGCTTGCGGGTGCGGCGTTTCTCGGCTGCACGCAGCAGGCGGAGGCAGAGGAAAGGGTCGCGCGAGGCGATGTCGGCAAGTTCGCGGGCAGCAAGCGCTCCGTCTCGCTGTTCTTCCAGCGTGCGCAACATTGCCTTGGAACGGGGCATCACGGGCAGTTCGCGCTCGACGAGGAAAGTGCTCCACTGTCCCACGCCCCAATGTTTCTGGTGATCGGTCAACATTGACGCAGTTTCCATTGTGCTGACGGACCGCAATTTCCCGGTTATCAAACAAAACTGGCGGCAAATCCGCCGATTGGCAGATTGTTGCCGCGGTGAACCTTTGTGATTAATCTTTATGTTGACCTGCTGGACTGGTTTGATTAGAATCGTTCCTCTCTGACGCGGGGTGGAGCAGTCTGGCAGCTCGTCGGGCTCATAACCCGAAGGTCGCAAGTTCAAATCTTGCCCCCGCAACCAATAAAATCAAGGGCTTAGCTAAGGCTAGGCCCTTGCCTTTTATGCGTTTTGTAAGTAGTATAAGCGCCCGTGTAAGCAAATTCCATCAATCTTGACGATGAAACGTTGCCAACCATCATTCCGAGGAGCACCCAGATGCACTCAGCGCTAATTCTGCAATACCTGCGAAAGCACGGCCAACGCCTCGACGCCGAGATCGCCGAAGGCACGGGTATTCCGCTTGCGAAGGTGCGCGCATCCTTGGCTGACCTTTCGGCGCGTGGCGAAATTTCACAGTGCAGCGTGACCCGTTTCGAAGGCACAGAGAAGATCGAGGGGGCGCTTTGCCGCGTGGCGGGATATATCCCACCCAAGACGCCTGGCAGGAAGCCGGGCGCATCGGCTTAGTTTCTAGGTAGTTAGCCTTCTCTCCCCCCACCAGTAACCTGATCGAGTGTTGCGATGTCATCCACTGCCTACTGCTACCACTGCGGCACCCATCATCCGATAGAAGAGATGCGTCAGATAGCCACGAAGGGTGGCGGAAAACGCTGGCGCTGTATCAAAAGCATTCAGGCCACCAAGCGGCCCATCGCCGAGCGCGATGCCTTTGGTCGGCAGATCACGGCCATGAACACGGCTGAAAGCCAGAGCAAGGCCCGGCTCACCGTTAACGAGAAGTAAGGGTGCTCGATCCGCAAGTTGCGGCACTGCTCAGCCAACTTGGAATCGATGCGGCCTTTCTGGATGCGCTGGTTTCCGGCGCGATCATCCTGACTGTTGTGACGCTCGTGGCGGCCATTCCAACCGTCATGATTGCCAAGCGGAAGCATCGGGTCGGGTCGCTCTGGTTATTGCTGGCCCTGTCGATTCCCGTGCTTCCGCTCTTGCTGGTTTGGCTGCTGCCTGCACTTCCTTCTGAACTTCCTCCCGGGAAATCATCCGAGAAGGATTGAAGGCAGCCTCAACTGCCTTTTTGCGCTATTACCAGCCCCTGCGCCACGGGCCACTACCCCAGCCGTTGTTGCCCCAGCCATTGTTTCCCCAACTGTTGCCGTTGAACCAGTCGTCCATCCAGCCATTGGCATCCATGCTGAAGCAGACCTGGCCGCGGGCGTTGCCCCGACCATAGCCGCGGCCATTACCCGCACCGTTGCCATTTCCCCAGCCATTGTTATTGTTGCCCCAGCCGTTGCCGTTACCCCAGCCGTTGTTGCCCCAGCCGTTGGTGTTGATCCAGTCGTCCATGTTTCCGCTGGCATCCATGCTGAAGCAGACACGCCCGCGGCCACCACCTTTGCCCCGGCCATAGCCGCTACCATAGCCGCTGCCATTGCCCCAGCCATTGTTATTGTTGCCCCAGTTGCCGGGATATGCACCACCCGCCGGATAGCCCCAACCGTTGGGTTGCGAAGTCCACTGCGCCGAGGCAATGCCTGGCAGTGTGACGGCGGCCGCAATTACAGCGGCCATTGCCAAGCTTTTTTTCATAGTGACCATGTCAGCAGTTTCCTTTTCAGTAGGGTGCGAAATTTCTGCATGTTTCCGGCAGCTTCTTTGGGGGAGGGGGATTCGCACTCGGCATTTTACGCACAAGTCGCGACCGTTTAATTGTATGGCACACTTCTTAAATTGGAACTCTCGATTCATCGAACTGGACGCTAGTGGATCACAATATGCAAAGCTACAAATTCGTGGGTAAGAAGGTCGAATCCCTTGGTGTGCGCCTGATTCAGGGACCAGGTCGTAAGACTTGGCCTTTTTTTCGTTCGCTACGTTCTATTTTCCTGTTTGCTTTCCTCTTGCCGTTGTCGGGTTGTTCGGTTATCGCTGTCGCCGATGCTGCGGTCTCCGTCGGTGCGACGGTGGTTAGTGCGGGTGCCTCGGTGGTGGGGGCTGCTGTGGATGTGACCGCAGCCGGGGTGCGGGCGGTTACGGGTAGCGGCAGCGATGACAAGTCGAAGAAGGCAAATGCGGCTGAGTCAGCAGGAAAATAGCCAAGGCGCGCCGCCGGTTACAGTTTCCCTTCGGGTACGAACGTCTTGGGGTGGCGCCGCAGACGGGTGAAATCCTGGCTGGCGAGAATGCCGGCAAGATAGTCGAGATTGCGCCGGATGGCCGCGTCGTAGGGATCGAACCCCGCGTGGTGGACGGCGATGAGGCGGCGGACGTTGCCGAATTCCTCGCTGAGGCGGCGGTCGATGAAACCGGTGTAGAAGGCTGGCGTCTTGGCCAGCAGGGTTTCGCGGTCGGGATAGGGGCTGCTGCTGGTGCCCGCCAGACCAATGGCGCTAAATTCCAGGAAAAGGAAATCGCGGCACTTTTCGAGATAGCAGCGATCCGCCATTTGGCTCAGCAGATCGGCCGTGGCGATCAGGCTGCCGAGGTGCCGGCGCAGGGGTGACCAGTCCGGTGGAATCTTGAAGACCAGCTTGGTCGGCATGATCAGATCGGTGAGGTCGGTGAGGTCGGCCAGCGGGGTGCCGGCGAGATAACCGCGCATGAACTCGACGCCGCGTTCTTCATGTACTGGCGTCAGCGTCGCCCCCCAGATGTCCGCTTCGTTGGGTCGGCGCAGCAGGCCGATATCGTGGTAGAGCGCCAGCACCATGCCCAGCAGGGCGAGTCGCCCATCAATGGCCGGCAGGTTTTCGGCAGCGGCGCGTTGCGCGTGGCCATCGAGTAGTCGCGCCATGGTGAGCCCCGTTTCAAGGGCGTGACGCATGTCATGATAAAGCGTGTCACACCGCAGCAGCCCTGGATATTCGCCGCGATAGGCCCGGCTGAGGTCAGCGATGGCCCGCGACAGCAGGCCCGGGTCTATTGGGCCCATGCGTCGCGCCAGGATTGCCACGATTTCCGACTCGACTACGCGCGCGTCTTCCAGGTCGACCCTGCCTGTCGGGTCGCACTGGGCCAGGCAGGCAGGGGCTGGAGCGTGGCGGACGTCCACTGGAATCAAGCCGCCTTCAGCGCTTGGTCGAGATCTGCGATGAGGTCGTCTATATGCTCGATGCCGACGGATAGCCGGATCATGTCCTCGGAAACACCGGCTTTGGCCATTTCTTCCGGCCCCAACTGGCGATGGGTGGTCGTGGCCGGATGGCAGGCCAGCGTCTTGCAGTCGCCGATATTTACCAGTCGCGTGACCAGATTGAGCGCATCCTGGAACTTGCCGCCGGCTTCGCGGCCGCCTGCGTTGCCAGCGCCCTTGACGCCGAAATTGAGAATGCCGGAGGCCTTGCCGCCCATGTATTTCTCGACCAGCGGGAAGTCCTTGTGATCTTTCAGGCCAGCGTAATTGACCCAACTGACCTTCGGATGCAACTTGAGAAATTCGGCGATCTTCACCGAATTTTCGCAAATGCGGTCCATGCGCAGAGGCAGCGTTTCCACCCCTTGCAGGATCAGGAAGGCGTTGAAAGGCGAGATGGCCGCGCCCATATTACGCAGCGGCACCACGCGGGCACGACCGATGTAGGCGGCGGGGCCGAGCGCTTCGGTATAGACCACGCCGTGATAGGAAACGTCGGGTTCATTGAGTCGCTTGAACCGGGTCTTGTGCTCGGTCCAGGGAAATTTCCCGGAATCGACGATCATGCCGCCGATACTGTTGCCGTGGCCGCCCAGATACTTTGTCAGCGCGTGCACCACGATGTCGGCACCGTGCTCAAAGGGGCGGCAGAGGTAAGGCGAGGGCACGGTGTTGTCGACGATCAGCGGTATGCCATGCTTGTGGGCAATCTCGGCCAGCGGCTCGAAGTCGGTGATGTTACCCAGCGGGTTGCCAACCGATTCGCAGAAAATGGCCTTGGTCTTGCCGTCGATCAGTTTCGCGAAGGAGGCCGGATCGCGGTAGTCGGCGAAGCGCACGTCGATGCCGTATTGCGGCAGGGTGTGGGCGAACAGGTTGTAAGTGCCGCCGTAAAGGGTCGAGGCTGAAATGATGTTGTCACCCGCCTCGGAAATCGTTTGGATCGAATAGGTCACAGCTGCCATGCCCGAGGCCAGCGCCAGACCGGCGATGCCACCTTCCATCGCCGCGACACGCTTTTCCAGTACATCCTGTGTTGGGTTCATCATGCGGGTGTAGATATTGCCGGGTACTTTGAGGTCGAACAGGTCGGCGCCATGCTGGGTACTATCGAAGGCGTAGGATGTTGTCTGGTAAATAGGCACCGCCACCGCCTTGGTCGTCGGGTCGGGGCTAAAGCCGCCATGTACGGCGATGGTTTCCAGTTTCATTGCGATTCCTTGTGGATGGTCGAGGGGTTTGAACGGCGCCTTCGATTATATGGATGAGCACCCTACAGACCAAGTAAGGCGCGAGCCGGGGATGGGCTTTGTTGCGAAAGGAGTGAATTATGTCTCGCTTTGCTGTTTTTTTCTTGCTGTTGGCATGGCTGGGTGGCGCTGGCGCGCAGTCGCTGGAAATCATTGCCCTGCAACACCGCACCGCCGACCAGATACTGCCGCAGTTGCAAGCGTTGATCGAACCCGGCGGGGCGCTCAGCGGCGTCGATAGTCATTTGTTCGTTCGCGCCTCGCCTCGTAATCAGGCCGAAATCCGTCGTGTGGTCGAGGCGCTCGATCGGCCCTTGCGCCGGCTGCTGATCACCGTGCGACGGGGCGGGCAGGTCGAGGCCGAAAAAGTCGGCGCTAGCGGTACGGTAGTTTTGCGTCCCGGCGATAGTACTGTCCGTGCCCGCGCTGGCGAGCGACGCTACAGCAGCCGCGACAACGCCTTGCAGATGGTGCAGACCATCGAGGGCGGTCGCGCCATGATCAACGTCGGCCGCTCTTTCGCCTTGCCCTTCCGCCAGGCTGTGCTGACGCCCACCGGGGCGCTTGTCTCCGAAGGACTCGTCTGGCGCGACATCGGCACGGGTTTCCAGGCGGCTCCCCGCGTGGTTGGCGACCAAGTGACGCTGGACATCAGCCCCACGCACGATACGCCAGCCTCGCAGCCCGGTGGCGTCAACTCGCAGCGGCTGACGACATCGGTGTCGGCGCGGCTCGGCGAGTGGGTGGCGCTGGGCGGAACGACACGCGATGCCTCGCATGATCGGGCTGGCACCTTGTCGTATGGCGCCAGCACGACCCGCGACGACCAGCAGATATGGCTGAAGGTGGATGAACTGCCCTGACGGGGTGGAACTGCCGCATGGACAGCGTCGACTGCAGACTTTTTCGACCGCTTTGCGCGAATTCCGCCATACGGGCGGTGCGCCGGTCTTTTTTCGGGCACAATGCAGTCCAACCACGCCTAACCCCACTTTTGTATGCAGTTACTGGGCGTGCCCTTTTTTGGGCTGCGGTCCTTGTGGGTTTCAATCGTCGATTTGAGCCGTTTTCCGGCTGCGTATTTTGCTGTTAATTGCCGATTGTCACTGATTATTGACGTTTCCACGCGTTGCCCGCTTCGCCCTCCGTTCCCCGGTTTTGATTTTCGTTTCTCGCGGCAAGCCTGTTCAAGGGGCATCCGTGTCCCTGAAGGTCAATGCCGTTTTCGTGGTGGTTTTTCCTGGAGACAAAGCAATGAAATCAAAATTCAGCAAAATGGTGTTCGCTCTCGCGCTGGGCGCGCTTGCCGGAACGGCACTGGCGCAGGGCTATCCGTCCGGCTTCGGCGGCGCGCCCGGCGGTTGGGGTGGCGCTCCCGGTAATGGTGCCATGCCTGCTTGGGGTGGTGCTCCTGGCTACGGCGGTGGTGCTCCCGGTTACGGCGGCATGCCCGGCTACGGTGGCATGCCTGGTTATGGCGGTGGCCCGGGCTACGGTGGTGGTCCTGGCTACGGCCAGTGGGGCGACAACGGTTACGGCAACGGTAATGGTTACGGCAATGGCAACAGTCGCGGCAATGGCCGCGGCAACGGCCGCGGCAATGGTCGGGGTAATGGCAGCATGACTTTCGGTTTCAGCGGTAACGGTGACGGCAATGGCTACGAGTCCGGCAACAGCAATGGCTGGGGCAATGGCAATGGTAACAACGGCTACAACGGCGGTAACAACTGGTTTCCCGGCGGCTGGGGCTGGTAAGTAAAATAGGGGACAGACCACGATTTTGGTGGCTTGTCCCCCCCCAGCGGCGAAAGGTCGTTCCCTTGAGCAATGAAAGGCACGCACCTGATGTATCCCGGCAGTTGCCGCCAGACCCACAGGCATTGCTTGCTGAGGCATTACAACGTTGCGCTTCAGAACCGATTAATTTCGTCGGAGCCATCCAGGATCATGGCATGTTGTTGGCCATTGACGATATGGGTATCGTCCGGATGGCAAGTGAAAATATTGAGGCAAGCTTCGGAAAGTCCGCTGCGTCGATTATCGGTCAGCCGATTTCCAATCTGATTTGCGACGAGACGATCGTCGTCCTGCGCAACCGCCTCGAAGCTATTCCGGAAGGTCGCACCATTCCGCTGGATTGCCGCGCAAATTGTGTCGGGCATAACCACCCGCTTTCTGCGATTGCACACCTTGCAGATTCCTTGATGATTATCGAACTGAAGCCGTTTCCTCCGGGGAAACGGGCTACAGTCGAACATTTGTTTGGCGCGGTGCGTGAGTCGATGTGGCACTTCGACCGCGAGAGCGATCTCGACAGTTACTGCCATTACATTGCGCGAGAGTTGAAGCGGATCAGCGACTTTGACCGGGTCATGGTGTACCGTTTCGACAGCCGCTGGAATGGGGAAGTCATTGCCGAAAGTCGCAATGAAGTCTTGCCGTCACTGCTTCACCACCATTTTCCGGCGCGCGACATTCCACCTCAGGCTCGGCTGCTTTACGAGAAAAACCTTGTGCGGATTCTGTCCGACACGGAAGCGCCCACCGTGCCGCTGGTGCCACGGGTCAATCCACTGAGCGGCAAGCCGCTGGATCTGAGTTCTTCGATTTTCCGCGCGATTTCGCCGATCCACATCGAGTATCTGCGCAACATGGGGGTGCGCGCCACGATTACTGTCTCGTTAATGCATGAAGGCAAGCTCTGGGGCCTCGTTGCATGCCATAACGCACTGCCACGACGGGTTTCCAACTATATGCGGGAACTTATCGAATTCGTTGGCAAGACGGTCTCGATGAAGCTGAGTTCGATCGAGCAGACTGCCTGGGTGGAAAATCAAAAAAACGTCCGCCAGCGTTTGCGTAACCTGACCGAACTGGTGCGTACCTCCACCGATTTCGATCTGCTGATTTCCCGCTACAAGTCTGACTATCTGAGTCTCGCGGACGCGTTGGGCAGCTATGCCTGTTTTGGCGATACAACCTACGAGATAGGCTTGACGCCCCCGCGGGCCGATCTGCTGGCGCTACTCGGCTGGCTCAAGCACCAAGAATTTGCCAATGGCGTTTTCGTGACCGATAGCTTGTCGATGCTCCACGCGCCGGCGGAGGGCTATGCTGGCGTCGCCTCGGGGCTTCTCGCCATTGCACTCGATCCGCAGTTGAACAGTTTCATTCTCTGGTTTCGGCCCGAGGTCATTCGCAATATTTCCTGGGCGGGCAATCCCACGGGTGAAATTACCATCGATAAAGATGGCCCCCGCATCTATCCGCGCCGTTCCTTTGCGGTCTGGCTGGAAACAATAAGTGGTGCGTCCGAGCCGTGGACCCATGCGACGATAGACGCGGTGAAGATTTTTTCCCTGGCGGTGATCCAAGTGCTGATGAAGCAGACGAGCCAGCGTATCGCCAATGCCGATGCAGCCAACCAGGCAAAGGGTGAGTTCCTGGCGAACATGAGCCATGAAATTCGCACCCCCATGAATGCCATCATCGGTCTGACTTACCTGTGTCGGCAGACGGACAACGTGCAGCAGCAGCGCGACTACCTCGACAAGATCGGCGCCTCCGCCAATAATTTGTTGCGCATCATCAACGATATCCTCGACTTTTCAAAAATCGAGGCGGGGCGGCTGAGCATCGAAGAAACGGTGTTCGAGCTTGATCGGGTGATCGACAACGTCAGCAATCTGACGGCCATCCAGGCCCAGGAAAAAGATCTTGAGGTTGTCGTCGAGGTGGCGTCGAACTGCCCGCTACGATTGATGGGAGACCCGCTGCGGCTTGAGCAGGTGCTCGTCAATCTTGCCGGCAATGCCATCAAATTTACCCGGCAAGGGGAAGTGGTGATGACGGTGGACGTTGCCGGGGAAAGCGCCGATACCGTGGAACTGCGTTTCACCGTGACCGACACCGGGATCGGCATGAGTTCCGACGAAATGTTGAAACTGTTTCAGCCCTTCCAGCAGGCCGATGGCTCGACCACCCGCAAATACGGCGGTACCGGTCTCGGACTATCGATCTGCAAGCGGTTGGTGGGCTTGATGGGTGGCAGCATCGAGGCCAAAAGCATTCCCGGCAAGGGTACGCAGTTCTCGTTTATTGCGAGCTTTGGCAAGCGTGCGGGCGAGTCAAACGCAATTCGTCCGGTGGTAGATGAATTCAAGGGCCTGACTGCCCTGATCGTGGATGACAATAATCGCGCGCGGCAGGTGACGCGACGCTATCTGGAGGAGATCGGGTTTCGCGTCACCGAAGCGATTGGTGGCCAGAACGGCTTGGCTATCTATGAAAACGCCGTGTCAAAGTCCGTTTCCTACGACCTCGTTGTCGTGGATTGGGAAATGCCCGAACTTGACGGTATCGAAACCGCACGCCGAGTCGCGGCAGTTGCTGGCGCCGTTACCCAGCCAAAAATCCTGATGATATCCATGCACGGTCATGCCTATCGCCAGCATGAACTTCCCTTCATCAGCGCCATGCTGACGAAACCCTTCTCGGCGGCCCGGTTGCTCGCCACGGTGCTTGGCCTGTTCAGTCGTTCCAGCCCGCAAGCGAGCGCGGATGAGGGCGCGCGTGGTGTACTGGACAGCATTGTCGGCACGCAATTGCTGTTGGTCGAGGATAATGAAATCAATCAGGACGTTGCGCGGCAGATACTTGAAGGCGCCGGTGTGCTGGTTACGATTGCCGGCGATGGGGCGCAGGCCGTCAGCCTGTGCCGGATTCATCGATTTGACGGCATTCTGATGGATGTTCATATGCCGGTCATGGATGGCGTCGAGGCGGCGCGGGAAATCCGCGGTCAGTATTCCGCGGCCGAACTGCCAATCATCGCCATGACGGCCAGTGCCATGATCAGGGATCGGGAAAAATGCCTGGCGGCCGGCATGAACGACCATATTGCCAAGCCTGTCAATCCGCTGGAAATGTTTGCGACGCTCGCCCGCTGGGTCAAACCAGCCCAGGCGCCTGGCAAGATTGCGATGCAGCCGCTGGCAAGCCCGGAGTCCGACCCGAGTCTCCCGCACCTGCCAGGCATCAACGTGGATGAGGCCGTCAAACGGTTGGGCGGTGATTCGACGGCCTATTTGAGAGTTTTGGACAAGTTTCGCAGCCGCAATCGCGACGCCATTGCCGAAATTCGCCTGGCCCTGGTCGAAGGGCGGCGCGACCACGCCAGGCATCTTGCGCATACCCTCAAGGGTGTCGCAGGAACACTCGGCGCGGATAGCTTGCGGGATAAGGCGGCCGACCTTGAACATGGCATGCAGCGGGATACCGACCCCGCCCGCATGGAGCGTTTGCTTGATTCTGTCAGCTCGGATCTGTCCCTTTTCCTGACAGGGGTCGATCATATGATTCCGCCTCGGCCGGCTACCACAGCGGAGGCATCGGCGTGGGGCGGGGAATATACCGAACAGTTGCCCGCGTTGATGTGGTCGGCACTGGCCAAGCTGGCAAAGTACGACGCCAGTTCGGAGGATGCTGTTGCCGATCTGCGCCGATTCATCCCCGCGTCGGGCAAAGCCAGTGAACTTATGGGTGATGTTGTCGATTGCCTTGAGCGTTATGATTATGATGCGGCGCGCAGTGCGTTGCTTGAGCTTGGCGCCGAGTTGGGCGTCAACGTCAATTCAGATCGACCGTGAGCCTACAGACCATCCTTGTCGTTGATGATTCACCCGAAGTGCTTGATGCCATGAAGAGCATCCTGAAGCGCCACTATGCGTTGCGAATGGCCACCAACGGCCGCCTGGCGCTTCAGATTGCACTGTCCGACAGCCAGATCGACCTGATTCTGCTCGATGTCATGATGCCGGAGATGGATGGCTTCGAAGTCTGCCGCCAACTCAAGTCAAATGAGCATACCTGTCACATCCCCGTGATTTTTGTGACGGAACGTAATGTCGTTGAGGACGAATCACGGGGATTTTCCCTTGGCGCCGCTGACTACATCAGTAAGCCGGCCAGCGCGCCGCGCGTGCTGGCGCGGGTGGCGACACACATCACCTTGGCAAATCACCGTCGCCACCTTGAAGACCTGGTCCGGCAACGCACCCTGCTGCTGGAATCCAAGACGCGGGAGCTGGAGGCAACGCGGATGGAGATTCTTCACCGCCTTGGTCGTGCCGGCGACTACCGTGACAACGAGACGGGCATGCACGTCCTGCGTATCAGTCACTATGTCAGCCTGCTCGGTAAGAAGATTGGCTTGGTGGCCAGTGAAATCGAGTCCCTCGGGCAGGCCGCCCTGATGCATGACATTGGCAAAATAGGCGTACCCGACCAGATTCTGTTGAAGCCCGGCGAGCTTACCGCCGATGAGTTCGCTGTTGTCAAACGACATTGTGAGATTGGCGCCGACATCATCGGGATGCACGAATCACCCTTGCTGCAGATGTGCCGGACAGTGGCATTGACTCACCATGAGCGTTGGGATGGCGCCGGTTATCCCTGCGGACTGGCAGGCGTCAATATCCCCCTCGCCGGTCGCATGACGGCGGTTGCCGATGTGTTTGACGCGCTGACGTCGAATCGGCCCTTCCGTGCCTGCTGGTCAGTCGACGCAGCCATCGACAAGATTCGTGCGGAAGCCGGGCATGGTTTGGATCCTTCGCTGGCAAACGCATTCCTGGAATTGCGGCCTGAACTTGACGGTATCATGGCTACCTTTCCGGATGGACTTGGAGAACGCGCACATCATGGATAACGCCCTCGATTTCACCCGGAAGTCGAGCGTCCTGGTGGTCGATGACACGCCGGAAAACCTTGATGTACTCAAGGGTTTTCTCAAGGCGGAATACACCGTTCAGATTGCTACCAACGGACCGCTGGCCTTGCGGATCGCCCAAAGCGATCCCACTCCCGACCTGATCCTGCTCGACATCATGATGCCGGGAATGGATGGTTACGAGGTAATGCGCCGCCTGCAAGCTGAAGTATCGACCCGCAATATTCCGGTGATCTTCCTCACCGCAAAGGCCAGCCAGGAAGATGAGGCCATGGGCCTCGAACTGGGCGCCGTCGACTACATTACAAAACCATTTCGAGTGCCGGTGGTGCAGGCCCGCGTCCGCACCCATATCGCCCTGGCGCAGCGAACCGAAGTGCTGCGTTCCCTGTCGCAAAAGCTGTCGCATTACCTGCCGCCTCAGGTCTACAAGTCCATATTCGAAGGCGAGCAACGGGTGGCCATCGAGGCGAAGAGCAAGATGATGACCATCTTCTTCTCCGATCTCAAGGACTTCACCGAAACGACAGAAGATCTCCATCCGGAAGAACTCACCTACCTGCTTAACACCTATTTTTCGGAAATGTCGCGGATTGCTCTCGATCATGGCGCGACCATCGACAAGTTTATTGGTGACGCCATGCTCATTTTTTTTGGCGATCCGCAAACGCTTGGGGTCAAGGAAGATGCCCTCCAATGCGTCCGCATGGCGCTATCCATGCAGCGGCGCATGACGGAACTGCAAGCGGTCTGGCGTGTCAAGGGTTATGACCATCCCTTCCGCATGCGAATCGGCATAAATACGGGCGTTTGCAATGTTGGCAATTTCGGTAGCGCCGAGCGGATGGACTACACGGTCATCGGCTCGGCCGTTAATTTGGCCGCTCGCCTTGAGCAACTGGGCGAACCCGATCAAGTCACGATTTCGCATGGAACCTACCAGCATATTTGCGACGAATTCACGACAACCGAGATGTCACCCACCCAAGCCAAGGGTATCTCCCGCGATATACGTCGTTACACCCTGATCAAAGAGAAATGAGCGTTTGCCTCCCATTAAACACACCGAAGTAAACCTTGCACTCTCGTTTCCGTCACCCCGTGTCCCCTCGTTGCAATGTACCTGAGTCCTGAATTCGCCCTTGGGTTTCTGGTATTTTTCGCGGTTTATTGGCTGCTCGCGCGCTATGTCGCCTGGCAAAACTACGCCCTGCTGGTTTTTTCATTCCTGTTCTACGGCAGCCTGGATGTGCGCATGGCAGTCTCGCTGGGGCTTTTTTCGCTCACCGTCTATTTTGTTGCCGGACGTATCCGGGGAGCCCTTGCAGAGGAGCGGCGCGCTTGGTTGATCGTCGGTCTGGTGGCATTGGTAGGCTATCTTGGTTTGCTCAAGTACTACCTGCCGCTGCGCGATTTGTTGGCGCAAACTCTTCCCGGACTCGCGGGTGTGCTGGCGGATCTGCTGGCTTTGGATATTCTGGTGCCGCTGGGCGTTTCCTTTTATACCTTTCAGGCCGTCGCACTGCTCGTCGCCTGTTATCGCAATGCCACCGTCTGCCAGCGCTTGACACTGACAGAAACCGCGTTGTTTCTGGCTTTTTTCCCCACGGTCCTGGCGGGGCCGATTGCCCGTCCAGAACACATGTTGCCCCAATTGCGACTGCGCCGGCGATTTGTCGCACCCGAACGCGGACTGGGCCTCATTGCCCGCGGACTTTTCAAAAAGCTGGTGGTGGCCAACTGGCTGGCGGAAGTATGGGTCGATCCGCTGTTTGCCAATCCCTCGGCCTTCAATGGGGTCGAACTGGCGTTGGGCGCTGCGGCCTATTCAATCCAGATTTACGCCGATTTTAGCGGCTTGACCGATCTGGTCCGCGGCATTGCCTGGCTGCTGGGTTTTCGCCTGCCAGAGAATTTCAACCTGCCCTACTTGTCTCGCTCCCCTAGAGATTTCTGGCATCGCTGGCATATTTCCCTATCAAGCTGGATTCGCGATTACATCTACATTCCCTTGGGAGGGAACCGTCAAGGTGTTCTGCGCACGCAGTTGAATTTGCTGTTGGCAATGGTTGTTTCCGGCGCGTGGCATGGCGCGAGTGCGAACTTAATCGTATGGGGTTTCTTGCATGGCGGCGCCTGCATTTTGGTTAACCTGTGGCCGAGTCATCTGACGCCTGCTACGGGCTGGCGGGTAACGCTGACCTTTATATTTGTAACATTTGCCTGGATATTCTTTCGTGCCGCCAGTCTTGATCAGGCGTTCGATTACCTGTCGGCCATGACTCGTTTTCAGGCTCTTTTTACTTACAATGTGGTTGGCGGTGCGCTGCTTCTGCTGCTTTTCTTCATGATTCAATTTCACGTTGCCCAGCGCCTGCCCCAATGGGTAGACTGGTTGTCGCGTCCAGCGTGGCCGGTGCAATTTGCGGGTTTGACGGCTTTTGTCTGGTTGTGCATCGAGTGGGGGCCCAGCGGCGTGCCTGCTTTCATCTATTTCAAATACTGAATCAACTGCATAGGCACCTTACTTGTCTTCTCGTCCCCCTTCCTTGCGGCCGTCCGGAACCCTGATGGCCTTGATCTGCATGCTGGCCTTGATCGGTTGGCTCAAATGGCCTGTCGTGGTGGCGTATGCCGGACAACAGCACCAGATTATTCTGCCGGTGCTGGAGGTGTCGCCCGCGCCCATGCTCGAACTGCCAGTCAAACTGGCGCCGCTGCTGGCTGAAGCAGATCGCGAGATGGTGGCGCTGCAGAACCGAGTCATGCAGGGCGATCAGCCGAATGTCATGGTGGAAAACGCTCAGTCCCGGGCCGTGTCACGGCTTCCGGCGAACGAAGCCATTACGGCTGTTGCGCCGACCGCAATCTTGCGTGAATCCGTGAAAATTGGTTACGCCGACAAAGTGCTTTTCTGCGGCGATTCGCTCATGCAGGGGCTGGTGCCCTTCCTGATGGGGCCGTTGAAGAGCAAAAAAATCAAGTTCAAGAACTTGAGCCGTCAAAGCACCGGTTTGGCTTACCCCGGTTTTTTCGACTGGCCAAAAACGGTAAGGGAGGAGATCGAGGCGAAAAACGTCACGGTTTTGGTTATTTTTGTTGGCGCTAACGACGCATGGGACATCATCGACCGCGGGAAAATGGTCCAGTTCAACTCGCCATCGTGGAAGGAAATCTACACCCGGCGTGTCGAATCAATTGCAGCGATGGCCGAAAAAGAGGGGGTTAGGGTGATCTGGGTGGCCTTGCCGCCCATGGCGAACAAACGCCTGGCTAACCGGGCGCCGGTACTGAATGATATCTATCGGCAAGTTGCCGCGCGGTACGAAAAGGTTATCCTGATTCCGGCCAGCGATGTTCTGACCGATGACGGCGTCACCTTTACCAACTACCGGAAAAGCAGTGCTAGCGGGGAAATTCAGCGCTTGCGGGGTGGCGACGGGATACATCTGGCACCGGCCGGAAATCGCCTGCTGGCCGAACTCATCTGGAGTCATGTCGAGTTTTTTTGAGCGTCGCTACCAGGTCGGCGCGTGGCGCAAGACTGCCCACTGTAGCGCGTTACTCGTGGGGTTTTTCATGGTGGTGACGCCGGTGCTGGCCGGGCGCGACGGGAAGGTTTCCGGAGCGCTGACCGATTTTGGCGACCCCAATTTCCACGCGTCTGTCGCCCGTCCGCTGGCACTGCCTGGCGAGAAATGGACCAGCGTCTTTCGCTGGCTGCACATTGGTGATTCGCATACCGCGGGTGATTATTTTACGGGGGAGTTACGCCGCCGACTCCAAGCGCGCTACGGCGATGCCGGCATCGGCTGGATTACGCCGGGTTATGTGTTCAATCAACGCTCTGATTCTGTCTTGTTAACCAACGAGGGTGGGTGGTCGGTAGAGCGCGCCGCCCGGAAAAGAAATGCCGTCCCAAGCGACCCAATGGCAGCCATGGCGCCATTCGGAGGCCATGTCGGCATGGGTGCGACAGCGGTCGCCACCACGCGCCTCACCTTCAAGAATCCTTCTTCCCGCCAGTTGATGCGGCTTTCCATACTGCAATCCGCTGTCGTGCCTTACAACGGCGGCTTCGACGTGGCTACCGGAGATAGCACGATACCCGTGCCCGCGGCCCTGCCTGGGAATTATGGATGGATCATGACTGCCGCCGTGCTCGATGTCGGTGGGGAACGCCTATGGATAAAAGCGGCCCCCATGGCGCCTGAAACCCGGGTGGCAATCGGTGGCCTGGCGCTGGAAAAATTGTCCCCTGGCGTGGTGCTTGATGCGGTTGGCGCCAACGGTGCCCAGTATGATGAATTGCTTGGCTGGAACAGGGAGGCAATCGATGCAGCCCTGACCGCGCGCCCTGCCAATCTGGTGGTGCTTGCATACGGCACCAACGAAGCTTTGGACAAGAATTTCGAGCAGGCGCAGTTCATCGAGAAAGTCACCAGCGCGGTGCGCTTGCTGCGCCAGACGAGTAAAAAAAATTCCCCGGCGGTAATGCTGATGCTGCCGCCTGATGTGCGCGTCGGTTATCCCTCACGAAGAAAACGGAAGGTAGGTTGCGGTCTGCCGCCAGCCAATCTGGCACGGGTGAATGCCGCGCTTACCTTGGTGGCGCGCAAGGAAAAAACCCTGCTCTGGGACTGGGGGCGCTGGGTGCGCGACCTGCGCGGGCATTGCGGCATGGCCAGTCTCGCCCATTTTGACGTCCCGCTGGCGCGACCAGATCTGATGCACTTGACCCCGGAGGGTTATCGCGCCAGTGCCGCCAGCCTGTTGGCGGATCTCTTGCGCCTGGCGGACGTCGGTACTCAATAAGCAATAAGCGGCTTGGCCACTTGCGGTCGATAGATCAGGCGGGACGTGTGTTGATGAGCACCGTCGCAACGCCATCCCATTCGCCGTCAAGTTCCAGAACGAGCAGCACGCGGCCATCGGCGCAGTCGATCAATGCGGTAGTGGTGGCAGTGGCATCGTTGCTGCTGTCGCGGTAAAGGGTTGGCGTGGCATGACGCGGCGCGCGGGCAGGGGCGGGCAGGGTGCCCAGCAACCGCAATCGACGACCATCGATGTCAAAAAATGCTCCGGGGTAGGGGGGGGCGACAGCGCGAACAAGGTTATGGATTTCCCGTGAGGATTTCGTCCAGTCAATGCGGCCGTCCTCGGGCTTGCGTCCGCCGAAGTAGCTGCCCTGGGCGAGGTCCTGGGCAACGTGCGGCGCGGTGCCGGCAATCAGTGCCGGGAGCACGCCGTGGAGCGCCATTTCAGCGGCGAGGGTGACTTTTTGGAAGACTTCGCCGGCGGTGTCGTCAGGCAGGATGGGTACGGCCTGCCGGGCGACAATCTCACCAGCATCGGGCTTTTCGACCATGCGATGCAGGGTGGCGCCGGTCTCGGTCTCGCCGTACAGCACGGCCCAGTTCACCGGTACGCGGCCACGATACTTGGGTAGCAGCGAGCCGTGCATGTTGTAGGCGCCGTGACGTGCCAGATTCAGCAGCGCGGGCTTGAGCATCAGCCGATAGTAAAAGGAGAAAATGAAGTCGGGGGCGATGGCGGCGAACTGCGCCAGCACTTCCGGCGTATTGGGGTCGTCGGGGGTGATGGTCGGGATGCCATAGCGGGCCGCCGTGGCGGCGACACTGTCGAACCAGATGGTTTCGGTCGGGCTATCCCGATGGGTTACTACCAGCACCACGTCCACGCCGCCGGCGAGCAGCACCTTGAGGCAGCGCACGCCGACGTTGTGATAGGCGAAGACGATAGCTTTGTGGCTAACCATGGTCACTCCTTCTTCTCCAGCACCGCGTCGATGATGTAGCGCGGCCGGCGGCGCACTTCCTGATAGACGCGGCCGACGTACTCGCCGATCAGGCCGACGGCGAAGAGCAGGATGCCGATCAGGAAGAAGGCGATACCGAACAGGGTGAATAGGCCCTCTGCCTCGGGCCCGACCACCAGGCGGCGGATGGCGAGAAAGATGACGAACAGCGCCGAGAGGAAGGACAGCACGATGCCGGCCATCGACACCATTTGCAGCGGCACCACCGAGAAACTGGTCATCAGGTCGAAGTTGAGGCGGATCAGGCTGTAGAGCGAATACTTCGATTCGCCGGCCTCGCGTTCGTCGTGTTCCACCACCACCTCGACGGGATTGCGCGCAAAGGTATAGCCCAACGCTGGCAGGAAGGTATTGACCTCGCGACATTCGTTGACGGCGGCGACGATGCTCTTGCTATAGGCACGCAGCAT
>JFJP01027098.1_pt1 | contig 36235 bp, 32 predicted proteins | sample 431651 | NCBI WGS metagenome assembly JFJP01 (sample SAMN02602958, study PRJNA72255) | Microbial mat metagenome, whole genome shotgun sequencing project. | biome: fresh water; feature: sink hole; material: water; isolation source: purple microbial (photo- and chemosynthetic) mats found in... | reverse complement strand
AAAATTATAAAAATATACATATTTTTGAAATTAATAACAACCTTTTGTCAACTTTTATGAGGGAATTTTTTCAGACAAATTTATTGAAATGGGGGAAAAACACCATAGATTTTATTTGTTGTTTAAATTTATTTATCAATTTGAATAGGATCGAATTAAAATTGAAAATATGGATCATAGGCAATCTTTAAAGAATAATCTTACCATTAATACCACATTGAATGCCTTTGAAACCATCCACGAAGATGAAAAAGATCAAGATCTTGAACTTCAAGATCAGAAGAACCCAATTCAAAATAAAGACTCGGAAAATGAAAATTTTCCCAAAAACAAAACAACAAAAATCAAGCAAAAATACAAATCAATGCTTTTTTTAAACAATAATTCTTCAGAAAATTTGTGTTTAGATGACTCAAAGTCGAAAAAAAGGTCCAAAAGCTTGATTTTTTCTGATAAAATGGGAGAAGCATTGAATTTAAAGGAATTATTAAGTCTAGAAAACCTCGAAAATGACTGTTTTAGCTTATTAAAGCTTCTAATCGATGCTAATTTGAACCTTTTTAAAGATTTTCAGAACAAAATATCAAGTCATTGTAAACGAATCAATAGAAATCTATTGGAACTAAACGATTTTTTATCAACAAAAGAACTTAATACTGAGAATCTGATAAATATCTTGAAAAAGGAGAGGTTTTTCAATAATGAAATCCTTGATTATTATAAAGATTATTTATTAAATGCTTCAGAAATTGTAATAATATTGAATGAAGAGAATAATTTTGCACAGAAAGTGCAACATCTTTGTGAAAGCCAAGAAAGTGAGATTAATGATAAAGACATAGAAATAAAGAATAAGCTCGAAGAAATCGTGAAATTGCATCAGAATATCATCGAGCTTGAGAAAAAAGAAATCAGTTTCGAAGAAAATATCAATGAAATTTATGAGAAATATATGATGGTAATCGAAGATAAGGATTTTGAAGATCAAGAGAAATGGAAGAAATTGGATCGTTTTAAGAAATTCACAAGGAGTATTGAAAATTTAGTTCAGGAAAAATTGCAGGTTAAATCACAGAATAGAGAAATCGAACAAATGAACAAGGAAATGGAGGATATGGCCCAAACAATAAAGGAAATACAAAAGGAAAATCAAAGAAAAACAGAATGTTTCATTTTATTTATATTTATAAAGGATTTTATGCTAATTTTTTGAAAGTGCTGACTAAGGGAGATGTAAGGGAAAAAAATATAAAAAAAGATAGGGATTTCTTTTATTCACAGTTGATGTTTTTCAAAAAAAAAGTGAATCTGAATTTTTTTATGAAATTAAAAGAATTTGCTATTTTTAGGTTTTGGAACAAGATTTATTTGAAATAGATGTGGAAAGTATTTTTGGAGGGTTCGGAGAAATGAAACTAAATGAGAAAAATATGAAAGATGTACAAAAGTTTATTAATAAATATAAAAATGTTGATTGTTCAATTAAAACTCTGGTGGGGAATCTGATCTTTTATGATGAGAATAAAAATAAAGAGAATCCCAATTAAAAATTTAGGAAAATAAATTTCTTTTATTTATTTTTTTAAATTTTCCTAAGATTTTTTAAAAATAATGCTTTGTCAAAAATTTAAATTTAAATTTTTAAATCAAAATTTTTTTTAAAAAGAAAAACCCTCTTTTTTCCAAAAAAAACAAAAATTCAAAAATTTCATCTCAAAAGAAGTAAACTAAGAGCTGCTCAGCTAAATTTCTCCTTTTTTTTTTATTAAATCTTAATTTTGATCTTTTGAAAAAAAATAAAGAATAAAAAATCAATTTTTTTTTTTTCTTAACTATTACAATATTAAAGGCATAGGTGTTAAAAGAATGAACATTTAATTATTTTTCATTAATGTATTTACTTTAAATTCAGGATGTCTACAATTTACAATTAAATAATTCATATTTAATAAAACTAAAACTCAAAGCTAAATTTTTTTATAAATGTGATAAGTAATTTAAGAGAATGTGAAGGCAAAATTTCTCCTTTCATTTTTCCGCATTGGCTTTATTTCTTTTCTCAACAGATTCTTGCAAAGATGAATAGAGCTTTTTGATAGCACCTTTGATTTGATCGTCATCTGTCATGCAATCATCATCGCAGGATAACTCTACGATCTTATTCCTGCATTCTTCAGGTATCACGATCTCTTTTTCACTGAAGCAAGAGAAATTATACGTCCTGTTGTACATTGGACTAACGTAAGACACTGTGTTAGTCTAATCAAATAAAGAAAAAATTACCAACTGAAGAAAAAAATCTATTATAAGAGATTATAAAATAAAAAAATACTAAGAGAAACTCAATAAATCATTTAATTTGAAGAGTTTCGATAAAAAAACATTGAAAGACTGACAAAAAATTTTATATTCTTAAAATATTGAAAAAATTGTAATATTGTAAAATATCAATGTCAAAAAAATTCAAATAGTTGAAATCAGCATATTTTAAACGATAAAAAAACTCACAAACAGACAAAAAAAATCTAGTATAATTTAAAAATCTTAGAATATAAAACTGAAAAAATTCATTTAGTTTGTATAATTTTACTTTGATAGACAAGTCTTCTGTTTTCTCCTCCTCACTAAATGAGAAACTTTCTGCATTGGAATGAAGGTCGCAAGTCGATAATGAATCTTCAGCAAAGGATAAGTTCATAACACTTCCACGAGAGTGTTTCACGTGCTTCACGAGAGGTTTTCTTATGTATTTGGGGTATTTGTGAATTTTTTTTGACAGAAATTTCACAGATTCTAAAGCCAGATGAGTTTGATTTGTCATATTGAGAATATTCATTTCTGGATTTTTTTAAAACTAAATATAAATTTTTAGTTTTTTTCCTTGTCAAAAAAAAGATTATAATTTTTTAGAAACTTTGGAATTTATAGTTTTCTAATTTTGCGCAAATTTTGAGATAATTTAATTTTAAATTTTAGGCCGATTTTTGTTAATGTTTTATAATTGGCTGCTTTTTCAATGATTTCATTAATTTCTTAAGAATGTTCTATTTTTTCAAATTTTTTTTATTTATTTTTTTTAATTTGCTTTAACAAAACAAAACAAAGTACTGAAATTTTTTTTATTTTTGCATTTTTTCTTTAGTTTTTTTGTTTTGAGACGAGAAATGAAATAAAAATTTGGCTATTTTTTTTCTTTCGAATCTTTTCATTTTTTGTTTGAGTCAATATCCTCAATATATTCATAAACCGAGTCCAAATCCTTCATTTTTTGCACATCTTTCACGATATCATCTCTCGAAATGACTCGAGATTCCTCGAAATCTTGGAAAACTTTTGGTCCAATCTCATCTACCTTCGCCATCAGCTGTTTAAAAAAAACTCAATTTAAACCGAAATCGCTTTTTATTTTTTTATTTTATATTCACCAATGTTTTCAAATCCAATCGTTCTTTCTTGATATTCTTGTATTGCGATGAAAAAATATAGGCTAAAAATTTGGCTTTCATCATTCTTCCATGTAAATAAACTTGATCCACAGATCTCACCATAACTTATAAAAAAATTATGCATGTTTTTATCAAAAATACAAATTAAATTTTACTTGTCATATAGGTAGGCCAGAGAATAAAGAAGCAAGAACTCATTAGAGCTCTGATTCCCATAGGGAACATCATATATTTAGTCCATAGATAAAAAGCTGAGGTAAGGCCTAATGATACAGCTGGGAATAAAACAAAGGCACTAATAATTTTATAGCTCGCAACAACATCAAAACCCTCTATTTTAATTGAAGACCCTTTCAAAGCCTTGATGATAAATAAATCATTAATTTTCTAAAGAATCGTTCAATATCTCAAACCTTTTGACGCTCAAATTCTCCGAATCTTGAACAAATATAAGCTAACGGACCTGTAAGAATGATTCCTGGCAAGGCCTTTAAAGTAAAAAATTAAAAGAAAAATGAAGAGAATTTTTTTACAAAAGCAGCATTGAACCAAAATAAAGAGAAAGATTTCATTATAGAAAGGATATCATGTAAATATCTCTTATTCAAATTGATGACTTCCTCGTCTTTGATGCCTAAAGCTTTCAATTTCGAATTATAGGCCTTTACACTATCGATAAAAGGCTGCAATTCAGGGGCAGATTCAAATTGATTAATAGCCAATGCGAATCTTCTATTGAGAATAAACTCTTGTTCAGCAGTTAAACGTATATTATCAGGTTTATAAATGCTTCTTATTGTAAAAATAGCCGATAGAGTTGCGTAATTAGTGGCAGTTATCAAACAACTTTTTAATCTCTGTTTCAAAGAATTAAGTTCATAAAAATTAATAATTAAATTTAAATAAAACATTACATTTTCTATTTCGGTGAGAAGAACTGCTGTGGCCTCCTTTTTATTATTTAAATAAAGCTCACATAACTCAGTTGGAATCTCATAAGGGGTTCCTATATCCATAATAACTTTGCTTCTGAATTCATTGGCCTTTTATATAAAACAAAATTATAAATAAAATAAGAAGAGAAAAATTTAAAGAGAACCTGATAATAATTTAAACCTATTGTCACAATTTTTACTCTTGCTCCATATTTAGCCATTGCGCCTAAAGCCATAACAGAAACTCCAGCCTTTAATTCAATAAGATTAGTTCTATCATGAGAACCTCCCTAAAATAAATAAATTTCATGAATTTCTATTTTTTTTTTTTACTTCTGGAAAAATTCCAATGCAATTTCCATTATTTAAATGTTTAAAAACTGATTCAAAGAGCACAGCTTGGTCTATTCTTGGTATGTTTTTGAATGGTGATTCGATTTTCTCAATATCAGTGGGATTAGAAGCATTGGGAACGAGTCTCACTTCCTCATCGCTAATAATTTCCTTTATAGTAAATTCCTTTTTTTTCACATTATTTATTGTTATCGAATGTCCTGGTTTCAGTTCTTTCGTGAATTGAGTTGATTTGCCCTACAAATTAAATGAATATATTTAAAAATAAAAAAGTTTTACATAGAGAACGTTATCTTTTAGACAGGTTATCATTCCTTTACCGTTAAAAGCTAGGTCTTGAGGTCTTTCTACCGGAATAACATTGACTTTTTTAGCGAAAAAGCCCACGACAGGTCTTCGAATAGACTAGAAAAAAATTCAAAAAATTTTTTCAAACCAATAAAAAATTTTAAATTTAAAAACCTTTGCAGCAATTATAAAACCCAATTCTCTTGGAATATGGGAAATGATCAACTATAAACTTTTTTTTGAAGAAACTCTTTTTTTTTTTTGAGTATTTTTACCATTCCATCAACAAATTGATTGCTATGGTTTCCACAAATAATGACTGGACCTTCCTAAAAAATATGCAAAAATTTAAATTATTCATCTAAAAAATTGTCAAATAGGAACTTTTGGAATATTCTCAATGCCAATGACCTGAATCTCTTTGAAGAAAGCCTTCATAGCGGCCCTAAATTCTTGAGGTTTGAGAAGGAAATCGCAAAGATTTTACCTGAAAAACGCTCGACCGAGTTTATAAGTAAATCCCATGGTTTTGCTGTAGTTATTATGGATATTTTGAAAAAAATTACAAAATCTCAATTAAATTTATATTTTGAAGCGATTTGTCTAACAAATTCACAAATCACGGATTTTCTCTTTTATTTCATATTTTGCATAAAAATAATGAAAAATCCCCAATTCAGAAAAAGCATTTTTTTTCAATTAAATTTTCTCATAAATATACAAAAAATTCAACTGTTTCAAAATATTTTTTCTTCATGATCAGATGTAATACACATCATAGAAGCACTATTTATATACCTGCTTTCAAGCAAAATTCCACTCCAGACCTTCCTTATTTTTTATCAAACAACACTTCAGCTGTTTTACGGAGATTAACAGCAAAAGCCCTTCTCGATTCTCTTGATCTTGCTTCACAAATGACTTCAGAGACTTTTTGGGATAAAATCGCGCTTTTAAACGAAGAACAATACCAATATTTAACAATTTTGATCTTCAGAAAGGATCCCTCACAAAGAAAAGTGCTTGAATTGGAGTTTTTGGAGAGAATGATGCATAATTTCCCATTTTTCCAGGATATTCGATCGAAGATTTCTTTGGAATCTTATAATGAATTGTTCAAGGAATTCAGATATGAATCATATAGTAAAGGAACTCCTTTATTTAATTATGGAGAAGAAGGAAAAAAATTCTATTTGATTATATCAGGAGAGGTTTATGTTCTAATTCCAAAGTCTAAAAACAAGCTTTTTATCGAACAAACCTCAAATTTAATGAAAAACAAACAAAGTCTTCAATCAAAATTCACGATAAATATTCCAAAAGAACTGATAGAAATGACAGAAGAACATAAATTATTGGAGCGTTTTCCCAATATGCAATTAATAAATGTATTAAAAGAAGGCAATTTATTCGGAGAAATCTCTTTAAGTCTTAATGAGCCAAGAACAGCAACTGTTGTTTGCAAAGAAGATTGCAGTTTCGGAGTTTTAAAGGCACATAGTTATGAGCGAATTCTGAAAAATAATTACGAAATTGAGCTAAAATTCCTTAAGCAAACTTCTTTATTTCAAGGTTTTTCTTTGCAAAACATTGCGATTCTGAAAGGATATGTGCAAGAGCTTTCTTTGGGAAAAGAACATGTTCTTTATCGACAAAACGAAGAAGCTGATAAGATTTTTATCATAAAAGAAGGAGAAGTTGAATTAATAAGAATGATCGATGAAGATTCTGAACAGGATGGCAAAAACCCAATGAAAATAAAAACCAATAGAAAAAAGAAATTTTCTATTGGGAAATTAGGAGTTCGAGAAACTTTTGGAGAAGAAGAAATTTTCTTAGAAAAACCCAGGCTTTGCAAGGCTGTTGTGAGCTCATTTCATGCGAAAATTCTGACTTTGAGCAAAGAAAATCTGTTTCAGAACTTGAAATCGTTAAAAAGCTTGAATAGTATACAAAAGCATTTCAATATAAAATTCAAATGGAGGAATAATCAGCTAAAAGCGATAGAACATATGTTAGAGAAAGAAAATCAAAATCAACATGAAAATACCACTTTAAGAAATAAAGTCGATTTAAAAACTATTTTCAATTCTGAAAATAAAGCGAAATTGCTTGAAAGCCTATCTTTAAAGCATTTGCAACCAAAGAAAAATGAGAATGGAACTTTTTATTTGTATTTTCCGAAGAAAAAACAAAAGGATTCAAATGAAAACAAGTCAAGAAACGCAATTTCGGAAGAAAAAGAAAAGAAAATGGGCAATTTTGAAGTTTCGCGGATTTTAAAAATGTGTGCAGTTTCAACTTCTTTGTCAAAACTCGAAAAACGCAAAAGAAAATTCGCAATGCCGAATGTTAAACTTATGATATCAAATTACGAAAATGAAATAAAGAAGAATATACAGAATTCTATTTTCAAAAACAACGGGAATATGAGTTTTTTTAATAAAAAAAATATTGATTATCTGCAAGAAAATAGGAGGAAATTTGATGAATTGGAAGAAAACTCAGTATTGTTTGAGTCAAAAAAAGAGCATAAAAAGAAAATGCTGATAAAAAGCTTGGGAATTAAAGATATTGATGGGTATTTATTGAAGAAGGAGGGAGAAAGGGAGAGTAGAAAGGAAAAATCAGGGTTTTTTTCACAAAGGAATAGAAAAGAAAATACAAATGAAGAAAAGGGCAGTTTCTTTTGTTTTCCGCTGAAAGGATTAAACTAAAGAGAAATGGATTGGGGTTTGTTTATATTTATTTTTTTTATAAGGAAATTTTTAATTTTTTTAAATTCAAGTTTTTGCTGAAAAATAAGTTGTTCTGAAAAAAAAAAATTAATGAAATTTTTTTTTTTTTTGAAACAAAAGAATTCTGTCATTTTTTTTTCTCCTACAAAAATACTTAAGATTGTTATTTTTCAAGAATCAAAATTAACAAAATGCTAAAATTGATTTAGTTAATTTTAAAGAAATAGTATTATTTAATTTGTGCTAATTTATAAAAAGAGGAGCAATGCTAAGAAAAAATATCCGAATGAGAAGGGAATATCTTTTCCACAAAGAGCAAGATAAAGGCAAAAAGGATAAATTTGAGAAAAAAATCATGTTAAAAAACGCTCTCACCTGTAGCTTTTATTCATAATCCTTCTATATACCATCATTTTTTTCAAGCTAAAAAACAAATCCCAACAGAACTCTATCAAGAACGTCAGTCTCTTCAGAAAGAAATGCTTCTTGAAGATGATAACACTATAAGTAAGAAAATCTCAAATAATTTTCCTAAGTTTAAAAAAAAAAAGTCCCAAGGACACATATCGATGATGAATACAATGAGAATTATCTCCGGGAACCTAAAATTCTTCTAACAACCTGTAGAAGCGCTTCAACACGATTAATAAACTTCATGAAAGTAAATCATTGTTCAAAAAAAATACATTATATAAAAGCTCCAATGAATTTTTAACAAATTATCTTATTTTTTTACATCTTCAAACCCACAAATTTTTTATTTTGCAACACATTAATTTTCAAAAGGAAATGAGTTTGATCTTTCCAAATAGCATTCGAATTAATAGAGGAGCCTATGTGATAAAGGATTTAGTAGAAATCACTCAAAACAAATCCTTTACAGACCTTATTATATTGCATGAGCATCGCGGAGAACCTGATGGCATGATTATTTCACATCTTCCTTTAGGTCCAACGATCTATTTTGGGATAAAAAACACTGTTCTTCGACACGATTTAAAAGAAAAACCAGATACTATGAGTGAAGCCTTTCCTCATTTGATATTCGGGGGTTTCAGCACAAAATTGGGAGAAAGAGTTGTGAATATTTTAAAGCATTTGTTTCCTCATCCAAAAGACGATGCTAAAAGAGTGATTACCTTTGCAAATGAAGGCGATTTAATCAGTTTTAGGTTAAATTTTAGCTAACATAAAATTGATTTTGGTTTATATTTTAATTTAAAAAAAAGACATCATGTTTATGAGAAACAAGATTATAGAACGGTGGAATTGAATGAAATTGGACCAAGATTTGATTTAAAACCTTATCAAATTAGTTTAGGAACTTTGAGTCAACCAGAAGCTACTAAGGAATGGGTTTTACGGCCTTATATGAACACTGCGAACAAGCGTCAAGCTCTTTAAAAAAAAATAATAAAAAAAAAAAGATGTAAAAAAAAAAGCAAAAAAATTATTTTAATTAAAAAAAATAAAATTATGAGGTTGTTCAGAATAATCAAAATCATTAAAAAAAACAAATAGTGATTCATTTTTCTTATAAAAAAGAAAGAAAAAAAAATAAACTAACATAAAAACTTGAAACTTACCACTGCTCTTTGTATGACGACTCTCAAAGAGCCCAAAAAAAGCTCTAATTACTTAAAAACGGATGAGCCCAATTATGATAAATTGATAACTCCTGTCAATTCCCCCAATGTTCTTATATCCCCCTTAAACAAAAAAATACCAGGTCTCCTCCCAATACTCCCATTTCCTTTCTTATTTCTTAACATTTTTTTTAATTTAAGATCCATTTGAAAACCTTACAACAGTAGAGCCTCCATCAAAATCAACAATCTATAAAAAACCTAAGATGCCTGAATGGAAGACTTTGAAATCACTGAATCGTAATACCGTTGTGGACATGAAACCTTATAAAAAGGCCCGCAGTTTAAATCCTGAAATTGGCTTTCATAATGGCGCAGAAAACTCAGAAAAACCAGGAGAAGAAACCCGAAAGAACACTATGTTTTATTTGAAGAAATTCGCAAATATGTTTAAAAAAACTCCTTCTTCTCCTTTGAAAAATCGGGGAAATAGTCGAAGCTTTACAACTAAAATCTATCCAGAAATGAAAAGAGACGAAATACCTTTGGAGACTGTAAATGATGAGGATGAAGATAGATATGATATAGACTTGTTTGATAAGGAGATTCTGATGGAGAACACTAATAAATTGAAGAACAAGGAAGAGATCCATCAATTATATGAACGTTTGCAACATGCTATCAAGCTAGAAGATGAAGACTATGTTTATCAGAATACAAATGACTCTGATGAAGAGAATGATAACAATAATAAGAAATTCAAATTAATGGATTCTGGGTTGATGTACGAGAAGGAGCTATTCAGAGTGACGAATTTAACGGATCCTTTTTATTCACTTTATGCAGAGAAAAAAAACATGTTCGAAATGCATGAAATGTATAGTGATTCTTTTCCTTTTTTAAAGTTTCGAAAGAAGATTCTTTATGTGAAATGGTTAGTTTTTTGTTAAATTAAATTATTTTATTTTTCATTGTTTTAGTCTTATAAGTTACTTCTTCTTCTTTATCATCAAAACCAAAACTTTTGAAGCTATCAGTTTGTTAGTGATTGTTTGGAATACTATCATGTTAATTATTGACCCGAATTCAGACATGGAGATCTCAAATTATTTTGATCAGATGTTCCTGTACCTTTATACAGCAGAAATGGGCTTCAAAATAATTGCTTTAGGCTTTATATTGAACGAAAATGCCTATCTTCGTGATTATTGGAATATTCTGGATTTCACTATTATTACAACAGGTTATATTCCTTATGTATTAGGTGCAGATACTGGCGTTAATTTGACTGCTCTTCGATCTCTGAGAGTCCTCAGGCCTTTAAGAACAATTTCAACAATCAAAGCATTAAGAACTATACTGGTAACATTATTTTCAGCTCTTCCTTTGATTCTGAGTTCAGTGATGGTGAATTTATTTTTCCTTTTGATTTTTGCAATTGCTGGCTTACAGCTTTTTCAAGGGTTGTTGAAAAGACGATGTTTCAATGTTTTTACAGGTTTAATATTGGCTCAACCTTTAGAAAATAGTGACCCTATGATCAACGGTGTTATGTGCGGCTACGATGATTGTCCAGATAATTATGTATGTGGACGATTGGTTTCGAACCCAAATTTCGATATCATAAATTTTGATACAATCTTCTATTCTTTTCTGATGATTTTCCAATGCATCACGTTAGAAGGGTGGACTACAATAATGAATTACGTCATAAGATCTTTCAGCATCTATACCATCGTTTTCTTTATAGTTTTGGTGTGGATAGGCGCTTATTTCCTTGTTAATTTGACTTTGGCTGTTATCAGCACTAAATTCAAAGAAGCACAAGATCATAAGAATGATAACAAGATCATAATAGAAGATGATGAAGAAGAAGGAGCGGAAGTCAAAGTTAATGGTCCTTCTATAGAAGATATCAGGAATCTGAAACTTTGCGAAAAAGCTCATCATAAACGCTCTTTAAGAATAAAGGGTGGGAAATCGATCTATGGAGCCAATGAAGAATTCTTTAAGAAAGATCGACAAGATGAATTGCGTTGGGATGACCTTTTAGAGCTAAAGGAGAGGATTCTTGAAGAAAAAGAAAGAGCTGATGCTGAGGAGAATTTTAATAAGATAAGAGATCAGGAATTGGAAGGATCCAATTATAAGAAGGTTCGAAGGAAGAAAAATGATCTTAGATATTTACCAAAAGCAAAGATAAAAACAGGTAAAAACACTCTGCCCATGCAAAAAATGGTTCATAAAAGCAAAAAACTCAGATTTATGGCGATTCAAGGGGTAAATCATGAGAAAAGTCTCGAGAAAAGCTATGAAAAAAATAATTCTCAGAAAAGCCCAGAAAAAGTTAAAAACAGTCCAGGAATCAGAGCTTCTATGAAAATGGTAGAAAAAAGTCCTATAAAAATCGAAGTTATTGCTGAGAAAACAGACGAAGAGACGATGCAATTGATAAATCTGAATGAAGAGGAGCTTTTTCTTCAAGAATTCTCAAAAAAAGCTGAAAATTTCATCGAAATAAAACAGGATCAAATAAATATTTCATGTTTGAGAAAAAAACCGAGAATCTTTAAGAAACAACCTTCGATTCTTCAAGAGAAACCAAAATCGAAGACTGATATCAACAAAACTCATGAAAGTCTCAAAAATATCCATACACATGAGATTAAAAAACCTGGATTTCAAAGAAAAAGCACGACTGATTATACAAATATTTTGTCGTTTCATCAGAATAACGAAAAAAGACCTTCTTTGCAAACAAACAACCAATTTCTTGAGTCTCAAATGAAATTCAGAGAGAGCATGCGAATTAATTCTTCAAATACTCACATGAAATTAAAGGATTTCTCTCGAAAAAATTCAAAGAAATTAACAAAGAAAAATTCGAAAATTTCACGAATGACTTCTTTTTCTGAAGATGAAGTTTCGAATCTCGAAAGCACCATTCTGAATGATTCAGACTTTAATATCGCTGGTTTCGAAAAACCAGCACGAAATAAGAGCCTTACATTAATTCCTATCCAAAAACTGAACGAAATTTCACCTTCTCTTCGTCCTCTAGATATTCTACATCCAATTTTGCCAGCAAACCGTTTTCAGAATGCAATAGTCCAGGCTATAGAAAATAAGAAAAAGAAATCTTTGATTCGAGGCACTAGTATCGAAGAAAATCAAATTCCGAAAACTCAAGAAAACAAGTCCTTTAAAGTGGAAACAGAAACTAAAAAAACTGAATCTCCGATAGAAAACCCAAATGAAATGAAGAACGAGGAAGAAAATAGTCTTATAAAGGAAGTTTCTGTTCAGAAAGTTAAAAAAATAGTTGCTAACTCCGCTAACTCCAAAGAGAACAAAGGGAAAAAGGAGATTTGTGCAACGGTTTCGCTGAATCAAACTGATCCTGAAGGTAATAATATTGATGATACTGATCAAGAGATGAGAGCTGTGAAGAATGAAAGTGTTGAACAAATATCAACAAGAACATTTATTAATTCTTCAAAAAACACAATAGAAAAAGAAAGCAAGGGATGGAAATTGTTTCGAACTTTGACTTTATTAAAGAAGAAAGTGATAGAAAAGAATAAAGAAGATATAGAAAAAATGAAGAAAATCCAATTGCAAAAGAAATATAATGTTTTGCATTTTAAACTGATGATAAATGCAGAGAAAGCCTATGAATCAAATAGCACTGATGAAGTTCTGGAAACAAGGCATGAAATTCTGAAAATAAAAAAGAGACTGGCCTTTGAAAAAGAAGTCAAAAGCCAGAGAAATATGCCTATTGAATATCATGCAAAACTATTGAATTATAAGAAATTAGATAAAAAACGCAAGGATAAAGAGAAGCAACTATTGAGACAATTGGAAAAAAAAAGACAAGAATGTATTGATTACCAATCGCTAAGAGAAGAAGAAATCATCTTTAGAATCCTGAAAATCCCGATAAGTAAAGCAAAATTACCTTTAAGAATTCATAAAAATTTACTTTCTCTGATAATGAAACAAAGAAGTGCGGTTTTTGGAAACAGAGACTCACGAAGCAAAGTAACGAGTAGTCTTTCTCCAACTTCAAGGAATCTCAGCATGATTTTATCAAATAAAGGGAGGAGTAAAATGAAAAAACGCAAGAGAAAAACTTTAGTTATAAAATATGATTATGATATTTTGAAAGAGAATCTGAAAGAGAAATTGTATGATAGTAATGCGATAAATGAACAAATTACAGAGTTTCAATTCGAGCAGGTTTATGAACAAATATGGCTGAAAGATTTCAAAAAAGGCGTGAAAAAGGATTATTATAGGAAGATCAAATTAAATTTACGATGGTCTGGTGAAGATATCTGTGATTTTAGAGGCAATTTCATCACTAAAAAACTTGCTTTGTCTAATGATGAGCCTTTTTCTTTATTTAAAATAGAGAAAATCCAGAAAAAAATCAATAAAATGACGGCTGCTCTTTCATCGGTTTCTTATGATAAACAAATCTGGCTTTCAGGCCTTAAAGGAAAGTTTTTAATGGTTCATAAATATATTCGTTCTTTTGTGAATAGTCGATTGTTTGATCACACAATGCTGATTTGTGTGCTTTTAAACACAGCAATTCTAGCAATGGACGGGCTTTTCTATGATCAAACAACTGTCGATCTCCTCGATAATTTCAATTTGTTTTGCACGATGATCTTTACTGTAGAGTTGGCCTTAAAATTAGTATCAGAGTCTCCGAAACGGTTTCTCGCAGATAAAATGAATATTTTCGATGGTTTCGTAGTCGTAATTTCACAAGTCGAACTTTGGGCTTTATCAGGAACAAAAGGGTTAAGTGCTTTTCGAACAGTGAGAATCTTTCGAACATTTCGTGTGTTAAGAGTTACAAGACTGTTGAGATCTTTGGAATTCATGGGCATTATCATAAATGTCATAGCTCGATGCATAGATTCTTTAATTTATATAGGCTTATTGCTTCTTTTGCTGAATGTGATTTATGCTTTGATCGGAATACAGATTTTCATGGGAAATTTAAATAATAGGGAGGTGGGCATTCGTCAGAATTTCGATTCTTTCAATGATGCTTTTCTGACTGTTTACCAGCTGATGACTGTAGAAAATTGGAATGATATCTTAACAGTCACAATGACGTCAAATGTAGGAGCAGGAATCACTTGCTTTTATTTGATTTCTTGGATTTTCATTGGCAATTATGTCTTTTTGAACCTTATTCTCGCTATTTTATTGGAAGGTTTCTCAGAAGAATGGGAAAATCAAAGACTTCATGCAGATGACGATGAATTTGAGGATATAGAAGAGAAAGAACGGGAAAGAAAGCAAAAAGAACAACAAGAAAAAGAACAAGAGATGAGAATACAAGGAATGGAAGCTGAAGAATTAGAACGTGAATTATTATCCAAAACTAAAAAATTTCAACAAAAACCTTTATATGAAGGAGTTTTTTGTCAATCATCTCTTTATTTCTTTAATAAAACAAATATTTTTAGGAAAAACTGTTATATGATAGTTCATTCGAATTATTTTGAATCTTTCATCTTGTTTCTTATTGTGTTGAGCTCATTTAAATTGGCCATTGACACGTATTTGTCCACTGATGATGAAAATGTAATATTAGCTTCTGCATTTATAGACAATACATTTAATGTTTTGTTCGGTATTGAATTTGTGCTGAAGGTCATCGCTTTTGGATTCTTTATGGATCATGGCTCTTATTTGAGAGATTCTTGGAATCAGTTAGATTTTGTTATCGTTGTTTCTTCATTAATTGATATGTCAGTTGCTTCAATTAACGTGCCATTTATCAAGATACTTCGATTATTAAGAACTTTAAGACCTCTAAGGTTTATTTCTCATAACGTTAATATGAAAATCGTGGTCACTGCTTTGATGGAATCAGCGGGTCCCATTGCTAATGTCAGCATCGTTGTTTTATTGATTTTCTTGATGTTTTCGATCTTCGGAATGTCAATGATGCAAGATAGATTTGGGTATTGTGATTATAATTATTCTAACATTAATATCTTTCAAATTAGTATAACTCAGGTTCATTTTATTTTATTTATTTATTTTGATTTTTCGAAAGTGTGAGGCAATGGGGGGAGTCTGGAGGATAAAGGAAGACAATTATGATAATATTTTTCGAGCAATGTTGACGATCTTTATAATCAGCACACAAGAAAATTGGCCGATTTTGATGTATGACGCCGTTGATTCAAACACATCGGAAATAGTTGAAATTTATTCAAAACAAACTTTAAAAATAAAAATAAAATAATTTAACTTTTTAGGGGCCTGTGCAAAATAGCGTACCATTATTCTCTTATTTCTATGTGGTTTGTCTGTTTGTCTGCAATATTTTCCTGATAAACCTGTTTGTAGGGGTTATCTTTATGAATTTCATTGAGGCAACGAATTCTACGAACCCCTATCATTCGATTTTCTTGACTCAAGAACAAGAAAGATGGCTGGATTTCCAGAAAATGATTGCTATTGCAAAAACTGACTTCAAATCCTATATCCTTCCCCAAAACAAATACCGTAAAAAAGTCAATGATATTGTCAATGATAAATACTTTGAAGTTTTTATCATGCTTTGTATTATGTTTAATATCGTCACCATGGCCCTGGTATACGATGGCTGTTCTGCACTTTATCAAACAGTTCTTGAAAGTATTAATTATTTCTTCACATCAGTGTTTATTATTGAATGTACAATGAAGTTCATCGGAATGGGAGTTCAAGCTTATTTTTATTCCGCTTGGAATCGCTTTGATCTTTTTGTGGTAGCTAGCTCAATAATTGATTTATTAATGTCTACAATAGGCACTAGTTTATTCAGTTTTTTGAGAGTTGGACCTCAATTGGCTCGAATTTTAAGAGTTCTGCGAGTCAGTCGTTTGTTGAAACTTGTTAAAAGTTTAAAAGGAATTCAAAAACTATTGGAAACTCTTATTTTAGCACTTCCTTCATTGATGAATGTTGGAGCATTATTACTTTTAGTTTATTTCATTTTCTCAGTTTTGGGAGTATTTTTGTTCCAGGATATAACAACAGGTGTAGCGATAGATGATTTGAATAATTTTAACAATTTCACTTTTGCTATGATCTTGCTCTTCAGATGCTCCACAGGCGAAAGTTGGTGGCTTTTTATGTTCGATACTTACAAGTTTAACCCCTACGCTCCTTTGTTTTGGATCCCGTTCATTGTGATTTGTAGTTTCATTATGCTGAATCTCTTCATTCTGGTAATTTTGGATGAGTTCGAGAAATATACAAAGAAAGGTGATAGTCCGAGAAGTGTTTTTAAGGAAGCTATTATAGAGTTTAGGAAGAATTGGTCCGCATTGACTCGAGCTACAAAAGGCAAGAGAATGCAGGTTCGAATGCTCATAGATTTCTTTAAGATGTTAAATCCCCCAATAGGTAAAAAAACAAATATTCTTTTTTTGAAATAAATTTAATAAATTTTTTTAATTTTTTACCAATAAATAAATTTTAAAAAGTTTTAATAAATTATAAAAAAATTAAAAAAAATTAATAAAAGGCTTCGGAAAAGAGGCCCGCCGTGAAATGGTAGCAAAAGAAATTATGAAAATGAATATAACGGGCGACGAAAACAATAATGTTTATTTCAACGAAGTTTTATACGGTGCATTGAAGCGGAGCTTTGGTGATTTAGAATTGACTAAAAAGGGTAGAAAAGAAATGCGTGTAAAACTGAGTCCAAATACGCAAAAGCTCATTACCCAAGAAGAGTTACTCACCAAAAAAAACATCGAAAAGATGAAACGTGATATTATTAAAAAAGAACAAAGGAGTTTTCGTTCTAGTTTACTAACTTCAAAACAGACATCTTCTTTCAAACAGCATAGTCTCTCAGTGTTAAATTCAGATATGAAGAGTTCAAATTCTCTTCTGGATGATAATAAAGGAGGAACTCATTCAGCCCTTCCTAAAAAAAAGAACTATTTGAACCCTTTGGTAACGCTTTTGTTTGTGGGAATGACCTTTAAATCATGGTGGAATTTTCAAAAAGGGGTGAAAAAAGGAGAAATTATAAATGATTATAATTTCTCTGAACCTTCATCAGGCAGTGACGACGAAGAAATCAGCCATCATTCACAAAGCTTTTTAGACGAAGATGAATTCAATGAGGAGGAGCAAAAAGAATATGAAAAAAATGCTAGGAAGCCGAAAGCACAAAGGAAAAATCTGCTAGATTATGAAGAAAGTGAAAATGAAAATAATAACAATGAATCTGAAGAGGACAGAAACATAAAATCTGATATTGATGAAAAAGTCTTGGTTGACAATGAAAGAAAACAACTGAAAAAAAAGCCGATACTGAAGAATCATAGGATGTCAGCTTTTGGAGAAATGCCACAAAGGAAAATGAATATGAGATTGTCATTAAAACCTGAGAAGTTTATTGATGATCCGAATTTGATATCTGAGGAAAGAAATATTATAAATGATGGAGATTCAAAGTAAAAGGATTTTTTTTTAAAAAATATTTTCAAAAAAAAAAGCGAAATTAAAAAAAAATTGTTTTTTTCGCTTTTTTCAAAAAATCTCTACAACCAAATTACAAATTCTTTGAAAAAAAAAAAAAAATTTCTGTTAAAATTTTTTCTCAATTGACAAAATGGTTTTTTTTTTTTAAAATTCATATTTGGTTTAATAAACTCAGTATCCCACAATCCTCACATCCTTTAGAATTATAACATTTGAAGTGAAAAACTCGTTTGCAAGTCTTGCAAACCTTTGTGTGTTTTATTTCAAAGAAATAAATCGGCTTTGTGCTTTTGCAAATCGAGCAAATCGAAGCTTTTTTCGCACAGGCTTCACAGTTTGAAAAATGCTCAATTAGTACTTTATTGATTTTCAAAAGTTCGTGTTTGAGAGTTCCTTTATAAATATCAAGAATATTTTGTAGACTGAAAAGGTTTTCTCGGAGAATTAGATTAAGATTCGATTCTAAAAGGATTTTCAATAGATCAGTATTGCAAATAGTTTCAAAAATTAAATGTAATTGTCTTCTTATAATCTAATAAGAAAAATGTTCAAATTATTCACTAATTTCTTTAATAAAAAAAAAAAATTCATAAAATTCATAAAATTTCTAAATATTTTTTACCAATGTTTCATAAAGTTCTTTATTTTTGAGCACGATTTCGTTCTCATAGGCGATTTTTATAATGGGTTTTGTCAAAAATTCTTTGATTTCCTGCATTCCATCTTTGCAAATTTCATATAATCCGAAATCAAAATCCCTCAGGATCTTTTGGGGAATAACAGATTTTTCGGCTGAAATACAGATTTTGCAGAACCATCTATTATAATAATGGCAATACCTTGCATTTCCCTAAAACACGCATTATTATCTAATCAAAAACTGAATATAAATAAATTAACCCCAAATGAAAACAACCCTTTTGAAATGCTTGTTTTGCATTTCCAGCATTTTTGAAATTGATCTCTCAGCTAAAAATCAGATGAATTTCAAATTTTTTTCAAAAATTTACTCGAAATTCTCCTTCTTCTGTTCTGAATTTGAATTGTTCATTCACTTTTTTATACAAATCTCGATAGATTTGTTGACTTTTATTGATTTTTTTTGAAGGTCTTTTGCTATTGGTTTCTTCTTCGAAGCAGCTAAATCCTAAAGAATCTTTAATTGGTTGTGGGGAGTTTTCTTCTGATGCGGGGTTTGAATTTTCTGAAAGATTTAACGTAATTGGGGTTTTAGAAATAATCACTGAAGGGTTATTTGTCGAGGGTTCTTCAGATTTTTTCTTCAGAATTTTCCATTCTTCTTTCAGGCTGTCAAGCTTTTGTAAGGCTTCATTATTTTCGTATTTTTGCAAGAAAATCTCGAATTGAGCGAAAAAACTGCTTTTATGAAGAGAAATCTGTTTATTTTCAATGAAGTCAGTCAAAATTAAATAAAATTTATTTAAGTTCTCATCATTTTCTTGAGAAAATAAGAGAGTTTTCATACTGGAAACAAAGGACCTGCAATAGAAAATCTCTAATAGAAGCCACATAAACGTTTTTTCGAGGATATTCTGAAGGTGAGGCCTTGAATTTATGAATTTTATTGATGGTTTTTCTTGGTTGGCTTCAAAAATATGCTTGTATGCATGGTTTAATGATTTATTGGCAGGGATAAATTGATTAATTAGTTGATAAATCGTATGGAGAAACTCTCTGATCCTTGAGGACTCAGTTGTATAATGGTCTTCATCTGAAGATTTTAAAGAGGAAATTTGGCTTTGAAGATTTTGAAGCAAATCAATGGATTTAATATTTTTTATGGCCATTTCTTTTTATTTTATGATATTTTTTATTTTTTTTAAGGTTCATCCTTAATTAATGCTAAAATTTTAAAATTTATGAAACAATCCAATGATAAATTGAATTTTATTTTAAATTTTTTTCAGAATTTCAGAAAAATTTTTTCTATTAATAAATGCGGAAATATCCATTTTCTATTTATTGTTTTCTTGTACAAGAGCTTTGTGCATCAATTCTTATTATTGTTAAGATTTTTAATAATTGTTTAAAATTGATAATACAGAAAAAAATTAACTAATTTAAAACAGAAATACATTTATTTTTAAAAAAAATAAAAAATTTCCTAATTTGACGAGATTTTTAAAAATTCAAAAAAACATTTTATGAATTTTGTATAAATATGAAAAATTTGGATATTTTCGAACTATTATTCCGTCATTTCATTTTCCATCTCTATTAAAACACTGCTGCTACATTTCTCGTTCTTTAAAATTCTAATTTCCAACCAAGACGTCGAGCATTTTTTCACAAGAAACAATTTTATTCCTTTTTCTTGAAAAATTGTGCTATTAATTTGATCTATTTGTCTTTTTACTGTTGTTTCAGCATCCTTAATACAAATATTTGGCATCAATAGGCTGACTCCCAAAGTGCATAAACAACACATATACCCAAAAGTTCTTGCACAAAAACAAGGCCAATAATTTATTAATGTTTCATTGATATCATTCATAAATCTTTTATAGATATTTTCTTCAATATAAGGCTTAAGTTCAATGGGATAGTTTTCATCATATGAGGAGGAGAGGCCATTGATGAAAGATTGGCCTATAGGTTTAATTATGATTTTAGAATCGCTAGATACAGGGATATAATGATTCAAGAAACACTGCATTTTTCTAAGTTTTAATTTTTTAAATTGCAATTTTTTCAAAAAATACTGTAATATATTCATTTTTTTCGAAGATATTTTCGATTAAGAATAAGAAGACATATTATATTTTGTATTTTTTCCTTAAAAGAAATAATCAATCGATAAATCAGCCACTGCATTCCATTGTTTACAAATATTTTTATTGTGGGTTTGAAATACCAAATTTAATAGATTTTTTAATGAAATTCATAAATAAAGGGATATTATTGTATTGTATGCTCATGAGTTTGATAGGAATCTTATTATTCGGAGTCTTATTGTTGAATCTTATGATGAAAGACAAATTTTCTAAAATTAATTCCAAAAAAATGCAAGAAAATGAAGGAATTTGGCTCATGTTACTTTTATTTTTATGTAGTATTTTGGGATTTACTTATTCATGGAAAAGATTATACCTAAAATCTGACTTAGAAATTGAAGAAGCAACAGAAAAAATCTTTAGTAAAATTCTTAAGAAAGATAAAGAAAAAGCGAAAAAAAAAAAAAAAAAAAAAAAAAAAAATGAGAAGATCTTACAAAACCTCATATAAGGAATGCGAGATCATCGGTCAAGGCAAATTTGGTATAATTTTTTAATTTCAATAAATTTCCTTCAAATAAACGATAATTTCCTTATTTGTAAAGCCAATGTATTATTAATCGAAAATCTTGAAACTCATCTCTTTTGCATCGCAAAAAAAATCCTAATTGCTAATTTGGCTCCTAAAGAACAAGATGCATCTCTTCAAGAGGTTCTCCCCTCAAAAATTAAATTGGATTAAAATCTCATAATTATTTTCTTTTAAAAGCTATCGATATTAAAAAACCTCATACATCCTAATATCGTGACTTATCATGAGAGTTTCCTCGAGGATGACTTTCTGGTCATAATAATGGAATATTGTGAGGAAGGCGATTTGCATTATCATATTCAGCAACAACTCTCTCAAAAAACACATTTTCCAGAAAAAACCATTCTGAATTGGTTCCTTCAAATGGTCATGGCTTTAGAATATATTCATAGGAGCCAAATCCTACATAGAGATATAAAATCCTCTAATATATTTCTCACAGCATGTGGAAGCATTAAAATAGGGGACTTTGGTATTGCAAAAATCTTAACAACAACTATTCCAACAACAAACACTTTGGTTGGAACTCCTAATTATTTGAGTCCTGAGATATGTGATAATAAACCTTATACATATAAGACTGATATTTGGGCTTTAGGATGTGTTTTATATGAATTGTGTGCTTTGAAAGTTCCTTTTCAGGCTCAGAATATTATGGAATTATTGGTGAAAATTACAAAAGACAATATAGAACCGATTCCGAAGATTTATTCAAAAGACATTGGCAGATTATTGAAAGGATTGTTGACAAAAGAGGCAAATAAAAGACCAAGTTGTCAAGAGATCTTAGCAAAGCCGATGTTTATTAAGGTTATGCAGGAATTTATTATGAAAGAAGGAAGAGATTTGATCCAAAAAAAAGTGCCAATCAAACAATATTCTATCCACAATCAAATGAAAGCAAAATCTCCACAAAAAATCATTCACAAAAAACCTCTGGATTCAAAAGGAGGTCATAATAAATCCAAAGAAAAAAATTTGGGGATTAAAAAAGGTTCCACGAAAGAAAATCAAATAGCATCTGATCGTATTCGAGGGCTGAAGATCAATAACCCGATCAGCCCCATAAAAGGCATTAGTTGCTCTAAGCCCAAAACAAAATTGCAAGCTAAAACTCAACCAAAAACTATTCAAAACAAAAATAAGGCAAATTATAAAACAAAATCTCTTTCAACGAAGCCTGAAAATGACCAAAAAAGTTTAAAAAAAGAGAATAATAAAAGCCTAGAAGTGTTGAAAGTCGCTGGAATGGTTATTAAAAAAGGACCTGAACCCATAAACCTCACAAACCCCACTTATAAATTTAATTCCAATGATGATATAAAGGTTACAGACGAAAAAGATCCAATAATAAATTCATTGTTAATGAATACAGAAATAAGTTTCAATATCTCTTTAACACAAGTAAATTCATACTTTAAAAGATCTTCTTTATGAAATTTTATGTATTTCTAGGATTCTGTCTTTTATAGAGCAGATTCTCCCAAAAAAGATCAAATGGAATATTTTATTCCCAAAACTGATGAGCTCATAAAAGTTGAAGATACAAGGTCAGAACAACACAATGATGATATCATTTTCGAAGGGATTGAGACAAGAGAGGATGATGAATCTAGTCTGGAAGAACAAGAAGAATACAAGGATGATTTCGAAGATGAAGATGATACAGAAAATTTAGAGAAATTAGGAAGATTGACCCTGCCAAGAACAAAAGAAACTTTAAATGATCTCATGGAAGTTTACAAATCTCAATTAGTTGAAAGCCAAAAAATAGCTAAAACTCTTTATGAAGGGAATCTCAAAGTTATTGAAGAAGAGCTTTCTGAGTTATCTTCTCAAGAAATGTCAAAGAAAAAAGAGGAATTTAAGATAAATTTTGGCCTTTAAATTTAATTTTTATTTTATTAAATTATTTTGTTTTGTTTTGGATTATTTCCTTTTAAAAATGCAAAACTCTGAGATTAACCCTTTTGATCTTTATTTCGATAAAAACTGCACCTCTGAGCTCGAAAAAGATCACCTCTATAGACAATTAATCGGCTTTCTGCAATATAAACAGATTGCTGATATGATGGTGAGACTTTTTCAAAAAAAGCCCAATGAACAAGATTTCGAATTAAGGGATATAATAAATACAGGACTTTTTCAAGAAGGCATTCAAAAAATTATTCCATTATTTCTTCATAATTTTCCTTGAAAAAAAAGAACGAAAAACACCGAATTTCTTCTATTATGGAAAGAAAAACTTCAAGGAAATGAAAAGTGTGAATTCTTTGAAGATTTATGAAAAAGTTTATGATGAATGTATGCTCAAAAAGAAGGATTTCTGGGAAAAATACTCGAAAATCAAAGGGGTCACTAGAGAACAAGTGGAAACAAGGGATCTTGTGAAAAGGGTAAATGGAATTAAATAAAACCACAGAAGTGCTTAATATTTTCGATAGAGTATTTCTAGTTATGTTACACCTTATAGAATATCATTCTTTCTTTTTTCAACAATTGTTTGTCTGAAATTGAATTTATATATGAATAGACCTTTATATACTGGGATTCTTTTGACTACTGGAATTTGGCTTGGAGGGAATATGAGCAGATATAAAAGTAAAAAAGTATAGAGTATTTTTCGTTTTTTAATGTGTTTCTTTAGACTCTAGCAGAATTTTCAATGATATACCTCGTTTGCCAGACCCTGAGATTGAAAGTGAAAGACAAAACATAGTCAATTCTTGCTTCTTATTCGATACAGAGTAATACATTTAAAAACGTCTATCAAGATAATCTATTCATTTTTTATTTATAGAATGGTCTCAAAGCTCTTTCTATCTCATACGAAAAAAAATCAGAAAAAACAAGAAAACCAAGAAAACTCCGAAAATCCCAAAAAAACATAAAAAATCTTTATTTTTGTTTAATTTTCTTAAAAAAAAAAAATATCTTCATTAAAAATGCAAATCGACTCTCATCTTGAGAAATCTGAGCACCTTCTCGATCTTCTAGAAACCAATAATGTTGATTCAACCCTTCAAAAATCCATTATGCGGCTAAAATACCTGCATCCAACCTATCTCCAATCCAAATTATTCTCCCTTCAGACTCCAAGAACCCATTTTTTCTTATCTTCAGGCATACATAGCGGTAAAACTATCACAATGGGTCTTTATTTAATCCATCATCTCTTACAAACTTGCATAAAGAACAATCAGACTAAAGATTCTATCATAAATAATAAAATTATTACAGATTCAAGCGAGATTCCAGTGGGTATTTTCACAGTCTTTCTGTGTTCAAGTCGCGAAATTTGCTCTAAAAACACTGCACTTTTGCAGGATTTGTTGCATTTCGTAGAAAAGCCTTACAAATTGACTGTGAGAAATCTGATGGATTTTGAAGCTAATTCGTTGAATCTGGCCCCGAATTTTAATTATATTCTGATTGCTACCCCGACCACATTCCTCTCCTTTCAACGAACTCTTCAATTGGATCTTGATTTCTATAAAGCTTTGATATTAGATGATAGTGAATATCTAATTTCCTTTGGATATCGTAGCGAATTATTAGAGATAAAGAACCTATTCACCAAGCAAAGACTTGAGAAAATTATGATTATGATCAGTTCTTCAGAGGGCGTCGATGACTATCTCAAGCAGGAATTCTTAAAGAAATGTGTGAAGATTTCGATTGAAGATTCTGAAGAAGAGACCTTTGAGAGTCCAAACGCTTTACAATTATCTCAAATCAACCAGATCTATCATATAGGACCTAATATTCATAAGTATATACTCTTATATCTCAGCTTCAAGCTCAAGTTTATCTTCGGAAAAACTATTATCCTTTGTAAAGATGTCCCTTCTTTATATAAAGTAGAAATTTTCCTCAAAAGAGCAGGGATTGAACAAACGCATATCTATAATCCCAAAGACCCTAAAAATCTGAGATCTTATATTGTTTCAGTATTTAATTCAGGGCTTTTACAGATACTGATAACCACAACTGATTTCTTTCAAGACATCAAGCAATTGAAGACATTGCAAAAGGCTCATTCAGAAACAAGAGAAAAGGTTTGGAAGAAGCTTTATTTGAAAAATGTGCAAAATTTGATAATATTTGATCTGAATGGACTTGAATCTGCTGAAAATTACTTTGATTATTTCGAGGAACTATTTAAAACAAGATCGACTGCACATAAAACATTGATAAGTTTATGTGAGAACTCTGAACAAGAAATTGAATTGTTTTCTCAAGTGATGGAAATTCAAAAAAGAGATTATAAATCATTGAATCTAAATGAATTTCCTCTCAGTCAGAAAGAAATTGATGCCTTTGATTATCGAATTTCAGACGTTTTGAGAGGTATTACAAAGAAGCAACTTCATTTGGCTCAAATGCTAGATTTCAAGCGACAAATGATGAAATCAAAGAATTTGCAAGGTTTTTTCAAGGAGCATCAAGAGGAAAAAACACTATTGCAAGAAGAAATCAAGCGACTTTCAAATGATTTGAACAAATTCGCAATTAGATTATACGAAGATATACCTAGTTATTTGTTACCAGAATCGCTTAAGCAACAAAACGGTGTTTATAATTTGAATACTATGGTTGGAAAGAAAAGAAAAATTGGGCTTAGTCATTGGAATGAAAATTTCGAAGAAAGTTTGAAGAAAAGAATGGTAAATAATGGGTTATCTATTGAAGATGTGAAGAATAAAGGGTTGGAAATGAAAGAAAAGCATGTGATTATTGATGAGGACAAAGAAGATCCCAATGTTTTGGACCCGAACTATCTGAAACCATTGTCGAATAGAAAAATGTGGAAGATCAAGCATAAGTTCAAATTGCAGCATAAGAATCAAAGATTAGAGAAAAAAGGGATATTCACATAATTTATTTATTTTAAGAAGGAATTTAGATTTTTATTTTCTCTTTAAAATATAATTTTTGTCATGAAATGAAACGAGATGAAAATAGATAGTTAAAGAAGTAAAAATTAAATAATTAATTGATTGCTTTTCTTTTCTTTCTAAAATTTTTAAAAAGATTTTTCAAAATATATATTTCGAGAAAAAATTTTGAAATTTAATTTTGCCAAATTGCTTAAACAAAAAAAATTTGAATTTTTTATTCATTTTTAAAAATAATAAAGGTTTTTCAATAAATTTCCTCAATCAAAATAATGAGACCAAACAAAGATTTTTCTTTGCTCTTAGGCCTATCCCAAGAATCTCATCTTCGGAATTTTAAAATCCGCATATTCGAACTCGAATCTCAACTAAACAGCCTTCCAAAGGTTTCTTTCTCTCATTAAATAAAACCCCTTTCATTAACCATCAGTTTTTCTTCTCTCAAAGAATAAACCCCAATCACAAAAAACTTCTTGGAATTTATGCCATCAGCTTTCGACCCTTTGTATTCATCATAGTCTTTTTCTTTATAAATCTAATGAAATCTCCAAAGCAGAAATCTATATTTTTCGAGCAATTTCCTTCACAGATTATGAGAATTATTTGAAGGATTGGTCCAATCTATTAGATTTTCAGAAGTTGCGACTCGAAATATCTCATTTGTTTTCAATGATTTTTCGACATAAACATGAGAATTTTCTAGCTTATGAGACACTAAAGAAAATAGAATTTACTATGAAACCTGAGGTTTTCCGAACTGATCTTGAAAGGAATTTAGCAGGAATCGACGTTTTTTTTCAGAATCTTGCAGTTTTCTCCTATAAACTCGGGAATTACGAAGAAGTTATAACAATTTCTCGTCGTTTTATTGAAGAAATTGGCAAGTTTCTTGCAAATGGTAAAGAATTAGAGAAATTGAAGCTAAATTCATTTGCTTTTGGTTCAATAAATTTCTTCCAAGATTTTTTTCTGCAGAAAAAAACCTTATTATCTTATTTTCATTATATTTTAGCTAAAAGTTTGTACAAAATAAAAGATGAAAAAGCTGCTTTAGAAAGCATCAAATTCGCATTGAACTTGCTTGAAGATAAAACCCATGAATTCTTTAAGAAATACAATAGTTTCTTACAACAAATCATCAGTCGACTTGCTTTGAAACACTCAATTAATGTTAACTATGACGATTTTAAAAGAAATTTACAAGAGGAACAAGCTATAAATCTTGAGGCACCAGAGATTTCATTTGATTTTCTTGAGAAAACACAAGGAAAAGTCGCATTTGCACCCACAATAAGCCAGAATTATTCTCAGAAAAAAGAAAAGACTAATAAATTGCAGAGGTTTTTGATGGTTTCTGAGACAATGATGAATAATAAGAAGTTTTTCGATCAAAAGAGGCTATTCAATCAATCATTGATTAATTGTTCGACAACTATTCGTAAGAAATCTCCTTCAACTACGACTTCTCGTTCGATTTTAAAATCAAAAGCTTCATCTTTTCATCAAAAATTCGATGTTTCAAACATCATAAACCAGAATCTTACCGTTAAATTCCCTTTTGATATGAAATCCCTTCTAATAGAAAGACCGAAATCAGCGAGAATCTCTGATAAAAAACCCATAAATAAAGAAAACTCCAGAGAAAAATCAAAAGAGAAACCAAAGGAAAAAATTGAAGAAAAAAAGTTTTCGTTAGAATCTAAAGAAAAAAGCTTTAAAAGCATCATAAAAGAGTTAAATCAGACTTTTACGAATAAAGAACTTCCCGAAATTAAAACGATTCCTCCTCCAATGAACACTTTACAAAAGGTCACTCAAAAAATTCTCAAAAAAGCCTTCACCACAAAATTCAATTTAGTTGAAGACCCTCACAAATCAAAGCCCTATTCAAAGATACATTTGACCCAAAGCAGCAGAGGAAATACTCGTCGTTTTTCTGAAAAACCTGATTTTTTTCAGAAAAAACTAGATCCTTTGAAATCATCACAAGGACATAAGCGTTTTTCTTCAGTAGGAGGAGTTACATATTCAATAAGTTCAGCAGGGAAAAGTCCCGGATTAAGTTCTCCAAAGAAATTAAGTGTATCGATTTTCTCAGGATTCGAAGATTCAAGTGACGAATTCGAAGTGAAATCAATCGAACTTAAAGAAGTGCAAAAGGAATCAAAAGATTTGAAGCCTTTAGCAATTAAACTAGCGACAATTTCTCATGTTGGAAGTGAAGAATCAAAAGATTTTAAGCCTGCTGGAAGTGAAGAAACCCCAAATAAAGAAGAGGAAAAGCCAAAGACTCTTATTACATTTGAAGAACATTCAATTCTTGAAGAAAAGAGTTTTGAGAAGATTGACTTGAATGTTCCTTTTGTGAAGGTGGTTTTCGCATGGGTGCTTCTCAAGAGGAAAAAGCTGAATTTACAGAAGAAAATGCTTGGGGAATTGGTAAAAATGCCAATCGGACGTTTCTTTGGAGCAGAATTTGAGATTCTTCGAGAAAAAATCCAGAAAATTCTCAAAGAAAATCTTGCACCTTTCTGGTTTTTCTGTAAACCGCCAGACAATAGTTCGATTTTCTATTGGAAATTAGCTAAAATCTCATTGGATTTAAGAAATGAAACTGTTTTCAATGTAAATGAGCTGGAGGATTTGGCTTGGAATATAAAGGGAATTGTGATTAGTGCAAGAGTTATTCTACAGAATTCAAGGGCAAAAGGACCATGCTTTGTTCTTGATTTGAAAGAACCATTGGAGCCTTTGATAGATCTTCTGAAAGAAATGAATGAAGGACAAAGAAAAAGCGATTTATATTATAATTTTATTGATCTTCTACTGAATCGCTTTATCGAGAAATGGGAATCAAAGGGAAATGAAGCACAATTACATATAAAAAGCATGGAATTCAAAGGAAATGAAGAAAAAGTGCAATTCAATTTAATCAGTGAAAAACAAGAAAGCAATCAAAGAAAAAAATTGGAAATCAAAGGGTTTTTAAAACAAATGAGTTCTTTTGAAGAAGAGAATCTGGATATTAATAAAATTTATGAGAAATTGAGTTATATCATTGCGAATGTTATAAAATTAAAGCGAAATTTGAATGGGTTTAGCTGGAGTTTTAGAACAAACCCACTTTTTGTGCAAGAAGAAAAGAATATAGAAAGTCTTATTCAAAAAAACAAGGCATTTTATAAAGAAAAAATTGCGAAATCAGCTTGTTTTAGAAAACCTTTAGGAATTTTCAGAATAAAAGAAAAGAAAACCACAGGATTTCTGAATATTTTCAAAAGAAATTCTGATGGGAAACGCTTAAATAATGAATCCCAAAACTGTTTTAATCATAGGAATTCTCTATTGAATGCTTTACAAAGAAATTCTAAAAATTCTTTGTTAGTTTGTGGGAATCAATATCAAATAAATGAAATAAAAGCACACGAACAAAGATTTTTCAGGGAAAACAGAAGAAAAAGTCTGAAGAGAGTAGGAAGTTTCTTGGGATTTGAGATTAAAGAAGAGGATTACAGTCCACCCAGAAACCTTTTAGAAAGTAAAAATCAGAATTTTTCTGGTCTTTTGAAAAAAAATTCACAAGAAAAATCAAAGGATTTTTTTGAAGAAATTTTAAAAAAAAAATTGAATCTAAAGGATTTTTCTCAAGAAATCTTGAAAGAAAAATCTTGTATAAATGATTCTTCGGAAGAAATTTATAAAGAACAATCTATCAAAAGGGAAATATCTGAAGAAAATAAGAAAGAACCAAACGAAATTATAAAAGAAAATGAAAGAGAGATTGTGATTGAAAAGGAGATTTGTTTGGAAAAGGAAATTTGTTTTGAAAGGGAAAATACTGGATTAAATAGAGAGAAAAATGAAATTGATAATATGAATAGTAAGAAAAAGGAAGAAGTGGGGTTAAAAGGGTTGATAGAAGAATTGGGAATGAAAACGCAAGAAAGTGAGAACTTTGAATTGGAAAATAGTTTAATTATGAAAGAAAAGTCGAAGAATGAAGGGAATAGAATTGAAGATTGTACAAGTCCAATTAAAAGTCAAGAAAAATGTCTAAAAAATGTAGCAAAAGCTTTGAAAAATAGAGAAAAAATAAGTAGCACAGAAAATTTTATGAATATTTCAGAAAATTTTAAAATCCAATTGTTGAAACTCCCAGAAAACCGAAAAAAAAGTTTTAAAATAAAAACTGATCATCAGGCTTTCGTTAAAATTGAAGAAATTTCCTCAAAAAAACAAGAAAGCTCAAAAATTCAATCAACACCGAAAATTCCAGAAATTCTAGAAAATGCAAAAGAAATTTCAAACACTGAAGAAAAAACAAAAGAAATTTCAAACATTGCAGAAAATACAAAAGAAATTCAAGAAAAAACAAAAGAAATTTCAGAAAATTTGAATCGAACAAAAAGTTTGAAAATTCTAAATTTTTCAAAGATCCCAGAAATAATTAAAAAACAAAAAAGTGTTCGAATTCCCAAAAATGAATTCTCCATTTCCCAACAAAAGAAATTGGTAGAAATTTCAAAACTCCCTGAAAATATCACAGAAAATCCAAAAATCTCTAGTTCCCAATTTTTAGAAACGATAGTTTCTTTACAAACTGAGCATCAATCTTTCGAAAAACTGACTAAAAAAATTCAAGGGAGTCCTTTTCCTGAAAAACCATATAATATTGAAGCGAATTCAATTCGTTTTTTCTTGAATCCTTTTACCGAAAAGTATCACTTTTCATAAAAAAGCCAATAATTAAATTTCATTTTTTTTTATTATAAATAGACACATTCTTTTGCAAGGAATTTTAAAGCCTTTTGGAAGAGGTTGTAAATGGAGAATATTCACGATTTCAATTGGTTTGATTAATAATTCACAAAGGCTCTGCAAATATACTCAAAATGCTGAAAATCATCTTTTGAAGAAGAAAATGAAGGATTATTTCTGTAATTTCAATTTTTTCGAGCTTTCTGATACACGGAAAATAATGGATTTCTCTTCAATCCCCTTCGAAAAATTGCTTTCTCAATTTTTCTCAATATCAAATATTGAAGAAAAGCTTTATCTTTTTAACAAAATGAATATTCTTTGTAAATTCCCTATTTTCTACGAAAAAAAGCTGATTTATCACCTTCAAAAGCCCGAAATTCCTCGAATTTCTTCTTTAATTCAACTTAAATTCCCAGAAAAAACTCAACAAAACGTGATGGTTTATTCTCCTTTTGGTTCAAAATCCCTTTATTACTTTAAAGATCCACGTTTTCAACAAAGAAAGATATTTCGAATAAAAACGAATTCGATGAATTCTTCTTTAATTCTTTCTTCTTATGAGCCTTTCACACAAAAAGCTGATTATTGTTTTATTTCAAACTCGTTAGATATTCAGAAATTGCGAAATATAATGCGATTGCGCAATAAAATCTATCAATGGCGAATTTTTTTATCGAATATCAGCTTTCAAAGAGGAATCATTGGCACAAAGCTCTATTTCTGTAGAAAAGATCGAGAAAATCTCAAAGAAACTCAGTTGAAAATCTCAGAATTTCAGTTTTCAGATATTTTGGCCTTTAGACAACATCCTTTTCTACAAAATCATTATAGAAATGAAGTCATTTATGAGCTTTTTCAAATAAAATCTCTTGGGAAATGCTATATAAAAATCAGAATTTTCTTTCCTTTGAGTGAAGATATTCCCAAAGATTTTATAAAGCTTAAATTCGAGTTTTTTCCTTTAAAAAAACGCTGCAAAGTCCTAAAATTAGTTTTTTCTTATGGTGATATTCTCCGAATTTTCGGTAAAAGACTTTCTTTTCATAATGTTCGAGGACTTTTGAATGAATTAAACAAAGAAATCTTTCCAAAAGTCATACTTCACAAAGAAAATCTTCAATATATTTTGGGTTTAAAGCATTCTGACCCTGAAAAGGTTTTTCTGATGAATTTATCGAAGGGAAAACTTGAAAAAGAAGCGGCTTTTTTTTTACATATAGAAAATTTGAAATATCGAACTATTTTTCAAATAATAAAGAAAATACAAGGCTTTTTCTCAGTTTTGACCATAAAACAGCATTCTTATCTACCCTTTTGGACGATTTTCTTCTATTTTCCACAAGGACTTTTGGCATGGATTTTTGCCCATTATAAAAAATCCTTCGAATAAAAAACCGAATTTTTCTGAAGACTCTGAAATAAAAATCCTGGATCAAGCCCTTTTGAAACTTTTTCAAAAGGATTATCATGAGATAAAAACAGCTTTATTCGATGTTTGTAAAGGAATTCGAACTGGAAACCTTTTTGCCCATATAGCGAAGAAAACTGGATTCACATTCAATTGGGACAAAATACTGAAAGCAAATCTAAAGAATAATATGATAGAAATACTCTTTTGGGAAGAATTTATAAGGTTAGGGGGTGTTGAACCTCGCAAAAATGACAAATTTGTTTTGAAAATCGATAAATATAATGGTGTGATTCGGGAAATTCTGAATGAGAAAATTGAAAAATCAAAGATTTTTTATCAGATTCATTTCGAGGAGAAAAATCGAAGGAAAAAAGTTGGATTTTTAGGGTTTTTTGACAAAGAAACCTATCAAAAGCCTATTTCTTTGAGATTCTATGTCCGAGCTATTGAGTTTAGCACATTAAATCGAAGAATTTATAGATATGATGGGGAAAATCTAAAGGAAGGAATTATGGGATTTCGAAAAGAATTCGAAAAAGCTCCTGAGAATTTGCTTCAGAAAATGAAAGAAAAGGAAAAACTGGAAATCGTGAAAAAAGGCATTCAAATAAGGGATCGAGTGTTTTTATATAAAGGAGTTCTTATTGCGAAAAGCAGATTTTTATTGAGCTTAGTGTTTATAAAGGGGAGAAATACAATCGAAATTCGACTTTTAGATCAAAGAATCGGAAGAGAAATCAAGAAAATGTTGATGATTGATGCGATTGAAGGGTTTTTTCCTAATGTGAGGTGTTTGCTGAAGGCAGAAGCTTATAAGATAACTGGTGATATTCTATTTAAAGCTTTTAAAAATACTTTGTTATTGTTTGTGTTTAAAATGAATCTCTATAAAAACTTATAAGTGGATTTTATAATTATTTGTATTTAAATTAATTTTTTTATAAAAGAAAAAGAAAACGGTTGATTTAATGTTAAATGTCTTAATTTTTTAATAATTTTCTTGAGGCGATTCTTGAATTTGTTCCATAACGTTAAATCCTTGAGAATTTGCAGGATTTGAACTGAATTTACCTCCTTTTTCTTTGAAGTTTTCAGAGGGACCTGATTTGAAAAGTCCCTAAATATAAAGAAAATTAGTTAGAAGAGATGAAAAAATGAGAACATCTCTGGAATGTTGTTGCTTTTCGAGCTTGCGTTTAAACAATTTCTCTTGTTCACTTTCCTTTAGGATTGAATCTTTGATTTTTTTTTAAAAAGGAGAGAATAATAAAGGAAAAAAGATTGATTTAGAAGAAAATACTGTATATTTTTCAATTAAAAAAAATTAGAAAACTTTTAAAAAAGAATGCGAAAAATTAAAAATTAAACCTTTTTCTAAAGAAAGCACCACTCTGCTTTTCGGTCTCCAATTCATTGGCATCACGAAATCAAAGTTCCACAAAATAATGAAATTGCAAAGGAATAAAACAGCAACAATCAGATGAAAAACCCCAGTTAATATCATATTATTCTGTGTAACTGTCTTGATTCAAAAATTATGCATTTGTTCTATGAAAAAAGATGAAAATTTACGACTAAATTATCGACATCATTTGAATAAAATTCCTTAGAAAGTGAGCTTAAAGAAATCCAAGTTGCATTCTTCGTGTTCGAATCCTCTTGTCCACTGAGAATAAACGCGGCAATTGCAAAGAAAAACAGCAAAAGAAAATAGAAGAACTCGAAATATTTAATCCTTTTGACCCAAAGTTTCTTCACTTCAATAGCTCCTTTGAAGCTGATCACTTGTAAGAAAAAACTTACAAAGAAAAACGCTGGAATGCTTCTCGCTAAAAACGATGACATTTCGATACTATCAGCATTGCATACATATCTAATCATGCTTGATTTATAAATCTTTATAATTCAACCATTATTTTTAAAGGTTTTTACCATAAATATTCAGTGAACATCACGTTGAATAAGATTAAAAGTATATTGATTATTTTTAAATAAATATGGTAATTCTTCACGATTTTTTCGATATTATCATTCACAGCATTCTCTTTTAGCAGTTTTTCGTCGGGATTCTCAAGGGGTCTTTGGCTTTCTTTATCGAAATTCTCTTTGGATTTGTTTTTAGGAGAAGAAAAATCCTCTGGTTTTTTTTCGAAATCCATTTTATTTAAATTTTGAATTTGTTTATTAAAAAAAGCGTATTTATTTAAATATTACAATGAGATTTACTAAAAAATAAATGTTCAGTTTTTTTCGCAATGAGATTTGCTTCTTGAATCAAATCATTCATTGATTTATACCCGCTATGCTCAGAAATTTCACATTCCTTCGCATTGACGGTTGCTTCGAAGTCAGAACGATACGTTTTGCCCACATTTCTAAAAAATTCGATAGATTCTTGGTTATGTTCATAAGTTTTCACCTCACAATTCGAGCTATCAGAATGAGAAAACAGGTTTTTGCTTGCAAAAACCACGTCTTGCATTTCTAATTTCTGGAAGAGAGGACTATTCTCCATTTGATTCTTCGAATATTCTTGAAAAGAGCCCATTAACGAAGCTTTTATAATGAAGTTTTTGGGCAAAAAGTTCAAGCAACGGTCAGAAAAATCATTGTTTGCTTCACTTGTTTGAAATAATGAATTATTAAGAAAATGTGGGAAATCCCTTTTTTTATTTTTATTACATTTCTGTTTCATTCTTAATAGTCATACCTTTTGTTGGGTCATTCAATTCGCTTTTCTCTTCTTCAATCTTTCCAAGTAAATACGAATCATTTTCATATCGGTTCGCAATACTAATGTTTATTTTTTTTAATTTTTCTGAAGGTTCTGAATAAATTTCCTCTTTTAAATTTGGAGAAGCATTTTTGCTTAATTTAATTTTAACATTTTCAGTCCAATCCCATATATTATCCTCTAATATAAAATTATTTTCTTCAGCCAATTTGGAGAAAAGTTCTTTGAGATATGTGTAATTTGGTCTTTCTTTGAAACTCAGATTCTTGACATATTTCAAATAAATCGAAAAAGTTTGGGGTAATCTCTGGCATAATTCTTCAACTTTCATTTTTTCTTTCAAATCCGCTACCATTTTTTTTCGATCTTTTTGAGTCATTTTTGAAGGAAACTGCCACGGCAATTTGCCTTTCAAAAAAAAAATCAATAAATATCCTAATGATTCCAAATCATCTTTTCTTGATAATTCGATACCCCGATGGGCTGCTATGCTTGCAAAGCGGATAGTCCCTATAAAAGGCCGGCCTTCTTGATAAGGAATGTGCTTACCACTTTCCATGTATTCCTTTGATATGCCAAAATCTATTAAATATAAGAGATTTGAAGTTTTTTCTAAGCCGATTGTGATATTTTCAGGCTTCAAATCGCGATGTATAACACCTTTATTATGAATTTCATTCAAGATCTTAATCATATTCATAGCGATTTTGCAAACTGTCTTCAAAGAAAAATAACGAAAACGTTTAAAGAATTGCAACAAGTCAAGACCCAATAATTCCAGAACAAGTACTTTGTAAACAAATTTCTGCCCATAGTAGAACATTTGAGGAATGCCTTCTATTCCTTGCACTTTCTTCAGGAGTTTTGCTTCTTTAGATAAAGCGTTATACATAGAAATTTTGTTTTTTTCAACTTTTATCGCCACTTTTTGGGAATTTTTACGATTTAAACCAATATAAACAGTGCCAAAAGAACCTTCGCTAATTTTATGATCTATTTGATAAATGTCGTTGAATAACAAATTGGTTATTTCATTCTTCATCTGGATTGTTAAAAATACACGATTTGTTTATTCAAAATATATAATAAATAAATAAACAAGAAAATAATTTAAAAAATGCTACGTTTTTTTTTAACAACATAAAATTTTATTGTTTGAAAGTTGAAAACTGTGCTTGCAGAATCTGGAATTTCGGGTTAGAGAGACATTTGTGAGTTTTTAGACACATTTTTTTTT
>JFJP01038060.1_pt1 | contig 36240 bp, 28 predicted proteins | sample 431651 | NCBI WGS metagenome assembly JFJP01 (sample SAMN02602958, study PRJNA72255) | Microbial mat metagenome, whole genome shotgun sequencing project. | biome: fresh water; feature: sink hole; material: water; isolation source: purple microbial (photo- and chemosynthetic) mats found in... | reverse complement strand
ATGGTAGAACCGTTTTTTTTAAACTAATGAATTTATACATACATTTAGAGCAGTTCCAAAAAACTAGTTTTTAGAGGTGCCCTTAAATAAATCAATTGATTTTTGGAGATTATTAACATAATTATTTAAAAGATAAAAATTATATTTTTCATTGCTAAGTCTTAAACTGTTAGCAAACTCTTCGATTTTAAAAATTAAAAGTTTATTTTTTAATAATTGCCACTGAGGCAAATACACCTCCTTAAATTCTTTAATTAGATCGGGAAGTTGCTCTAAAGTGCTGTCCGAAATTTCTTCTTCTACAATCGGCTCATTGTCTACAGCTTGAATACTGGTTACTTTAAACGGCAGGTACTTTTTAAATTCAGTTAGTAGCTTTTTCCTCGATACTGGTTTAAAGAGTACCCCATTAAAATAATCTTTTGTGGCTGTTTTTTGAGAATCAAATATAGTGGCAGTAAAGGCGATAATAGGCGTGGTCTTATATTTTTCGAAAGTTCTGATCCTTCGGGTAGTTTCTATGCCATCGAGAACTGGCATCCGAAGATCCATTAGTATCAAATCGGGATGATAGTGATTTAATATTTCAAGTGCAATTTCGCCGTTTTCGGCCTCCAGAAAAGTAATGGACTGTGAATCGATCAGATTAATAATCGATTTAATGTTCGTTTTAACATCATCTACGATTAAAACCACAGCTGGTTCGAAAATCACTTCCTTGTCCGGACTTTCATCTATTTTATTATTAACGGGTGATTTGTTAATAAATTCAACATTTTTAATTGTTATTGTAAATTCAGAACCTTTGCCCACAGCACTTTTAAGAGCAATGGAGCCATTCATTTTTTCGACCAGTTTTTTTGTAATAGCAAGTCCTAAACCGGTACCTTCGTATTTTCGGTTGCTCTGCCCGCTTTGTTGCCTGAAAGCTTCGAATATTACCTCTTTCTGAGATTCAGGGATTCCTATGCCCGAATCCTGAATTTTTATGATCAGATCTCCGATGGTGCCAGGCAGCTCTATAAAATCGACCGAAATGGCCACAAAACCGGAATCGGTAAATTTAATAGCATTCCCTACAAGGTTGAGTAGTACCTGCCTAATTCTTATTTCATCTAATAGCAGCGTATAAGGTGTTTTTGAATCAAAATTCGTTGTAAGAGTCAGAATTTTATTATGCGCTTTTTCGGAAAACATTTGAGCAACTTCCTGAACAATATTCCGGATATCAACAGGATCTAAAGCTATTTCAAGTTTTCCCGATTCTATTTTTGATAAATCGAGGATATCGTTTATTAAGGAAAGTAACACATTGCCACTGGCTAAAACTGATTTTAGCATTAGTTTTTGCTTTTCATCGGTTACTTTATGAAAAAGCGACTCACTAAACCCTAGTATTGCATTCATTGGTGTGCGAATCTCGTGACTCATATTTGCCAGAAACTCACTTTTTGCCTGGTTGGCTAATTCTGCTTTTATTTTTGCATTTTGCAGCTCCTTTTCATATTCCTTTTTTTCAGTAATTTCCCGAATTACCAAAATAATTTCCTTGTCGTTAATTTTTGATAATCGGGCATCAAAAAAGAAATTTACATTTGTAGAAACCTGAAATTCGAAATGATAAAAACATCGTGTTAAACATAAATTAATGCTTTGCTTAAATACCCTAGTAAGGTTGGGAGGAAATATATTCCATATAAACTGATTCTTTTGAAGGTTAACAAACGGTTTTAAATTATTTTTAACACCGTGGAAATTGATTATTAATCCTTCTTTGTTTAAATGCAAAAGCATATCGGGTAAGGAAGAAATAATAGCCCTGTTTGTGGCTTCACTTTCCCGTAGCGAATTTTCGACGGCCCGCCGTTCAAATGCATTTAAACAAAGAAGGATTAACATTCGAAATAATTCCCGAGATGGTCCGAAGCAGTTCAAGTTCTGATTTAGTCCATTGCTGTTGCTTTACACATTCATCGAATCCAATAAACCCCGAAAATTTTCCATAAACATATAATGGATAAACAACAATCGATAATATGCCTTGAGGTTCCAAAATCTCCCGAAGGTCATCCGGTAATTGTGTAATATCAATACTAAATATAAACCCCTGACTTTCAATAATTTTTCTCCACGACGGAATAATTTCATAGGGTATCTCCTGAAGATTTTCTAACTGTGGAGTAATATTAACATTGCACCATTCAAAAGTATTACTCGTAGTTAATCCATTGAGATCATCTTCGAAAACATATACCCGGCTAACGTCGGTATGTTCTCCAATAATTTTAAGGACATTGGTAATTTTGTCGTGAAAATCGTTTAACGAATTCAAATTGACTGAAATTTCGGAGAGAATTTCTTGCTGTACCAGATTTTTCTCCAAAATCTTTTCATACCCCTTTTGCTTTGAAATGTCAATATAAGTTCCCACTGCCCTCATTGGATTTCCGTTGGAATCCCTTTCTGTAACCCGCCCATGATTGAGTACCCATTTCCATTTTCCCGATTTGGTTTTTACGCGATGCTCGGTTCGATAAATGGGGATTTCACCTTTTAAGTGTTTGTTAAGAAGAGAGTTTACATACTCTTTATCGTCGGGGTGGACTAACCCCTTCCAGGTTTCTATATTTGGGTTTACTTCGTTTATACTATATCCTAATAATTCCAACCATGTATCGCTATAATATACATAGCCGGTAACAACATTCCAGTCCCACAAGCCCGATTCGCTTCCCAATAGCGCTAATTCAAGCCGTTCCGAATTTTCTTTTATTTGTTTTTCATATTTTTTCCGTTCCGAAATATCAATCATTACACCTCTTATACCTACTACTTTGTTATTTTCGATAATTCGGTTTGTATATACAACACCCGAAAAAAGGTCTCCATTCTTTTTAATTATGGTATATTCTTCGGGAGCCTTACTATCGGTTATAAGCGCCATTTTAAAATTACTAATGGCTCTTTGTTGGTCTTCGGGAATAAAAAGATCTGTAATATGGAAAGACTTAAATTTAACTTCCTCGGTAAACCCCATTTTGTCGATCGCATACTGATTAGCATATACCAGAGTGCCTTCCAGATCGGTTTCGCAAATCATCTCGGGTAAAAGTTCTGTGAGTTTTTTATATTTCTGCTCACTTTCTTCAAGTGTCTGTTTTTGTTTGCATGCTAATGCTGCTCTTGCAAGTTTTTTATTTGTCTCAGCCAGGTCCGATAACATATCTAAGGGTATCCCTTTCCCTGCTTTGATCAACATAAGCAATCCAAAATCGGGGAGATTCATTATATAAAGCCACCTATCAACTGAAACTTGCTTAATAATGGGAAGGTGATTAAGAATTTCCTGGTAATCGTTATTGGAAAATTCCGATGGAAAAAGCTTCAGAACTTCCTTATATTCTTCAATTAGTTCGATGGTATAGGGAAATGAAAAAGCATTTTCGACCAAAAAAGTATTGTTTTGCTTTTTCTTTAGATAATATATAGAACCTGCGAGGCAATCGAGTTTAGTCAAATAAGCCGACAAACTCGATTTCAGCATTTCGACAAGATTTAATGAATTGCCTATTGACAAGGCAATTTCGTAAAATATTCGAATTCTGTCAGTGGGTTTAAATTTGGCCATTATATCGATTCATCGTGATATTTTATGCGCTTTAGAATAAAATTATCTCCTCTGTTTTCCAAAAAACCGGTTCGTTTGAAAAACTGCCGGTTGCATCGTTTTTCCTATTTATTCCTTTCATCATTTCAAAAGCGCTTTAGGTTATCAAATGATACATTAAGTTAGCTCTTTTATTTGATTTGATCAAATTTAGCCTTTAGCTATTCTGCTTAATCCTTTTCTTACATTTTAAAGAGTATTCCAGAAAAAGAAAATCAAACCTTATTACCATATTTTTTTGCAGAATACTTGTAATCATTCGTATTTTCCAATAGGTTGACTCTACTACCCATCCTTTACACTATTGAAAAATCATCCTAAAGGATGATTAAAAACCATTCGCTCAGGTGGTGATTTCGGATTTTTGAAGGCGTAATTTTATTACATAATTAAATAGTTCGAGCATGGATCCGATACTGCAAAAATTTAAACAAATATTTCTGGAAGAAGCTTCAGGGCTCCTGGACCAATTAGAGAAAGACTTGCTGGACTTGGAAATATCTCCTGATAACCAAGAACTTATCGAATCGGCTTTTCGTGCAATGCACACCATAAAAGGAGTTAGCGGCATGTACGGCTTCGACTTTGTTGGCGAATTTACCCATACCATGGAAAATGTGTATCAGGCCATTCGCGACAAAACATTACGGTTCGATAAAGAAATTTTTGATGTCACATTTTTATCCATCGACCATATCCGAAAACTTCTCACCGATGAATCGCTGTCCGTTCCTGAAAACCAAACCAACCAAAAAGTAATTCTTGGTACCATTGAAACTATTCTGGCAAAAGTGAACCAGGGAAACGCCAATATTCCAGCTTTTCTTAACCAACCTTCCAATTCAAATATACAGGTTCCTTATTCCTGGCACATTCTTATTCGGGCAAACGAACAAATTTATTTCCGTGGTATTAGTATTACCAATTTATTTCAGGATTTGGCATCTCTGGGACAATACGAAATTACGCGATTGGATCATTTGAGTAACAACGAAATCGATACATGGAGCATAATCCTTTACAGTAACGCCAAGGAAAACGATATTCGCGAAGTATTTATGTTTATTGAAGACGACTGCACCATTACCCGTCTTACACCCGCAAACTTATTCGAAGAAGCGAACCAGTCTTCAGCCTCAATCGATGAACCCTCAATTTTAGATTATATCGAATCGCAGGAAAAGGGTACAAAAGAAGATGGTACCCCGGTAAATGGGACTTCTCCTGAAAAAACTATCCGAAGTAAATCAAAAGCGGATACCGATAAAAAGGTAGGCAAAAGAATTTCTGTCGATTCGGAAAAATTGGATCATCTGATGTATCTGGTTAGCGAGCTAATAACGCTCAATTCGCAATTCACACTCACAACAAGCGACAGCAAATACGAAAAGATATTGCCCTATACCGAACGATTAGACAACCTTTCGAAACAGTTCCGTAATAATGCCCTTGATATCAGGTTGGTTCCGCTGAGCGAGTCTATTCTCCGATTTAAACGGTTAATCCGCGACTTGTCGCAACAGTTGAATAAAGACGTGGAACTTGTTACCGAAGGTATTGATACAGAAGTTGACAAAGGCACTATTGACCAGCTAAGCGATCCGCTAATGCACATTATACGAAATTGCATCGATCACGGTATCGAAACTCCCGACCAACGGATAAAAAAAGGAAAATCGGGAACCGGAATTTTAAAAATCACTGCCAGTAATTCGGGAAATATTGTGATCATCCGTGTCGAAGATGATGGTTCGGGAATCGATTTGGAAAAAATCCGCAAAAAAGCAATAGAAAAAGGGATTATCAAAACAACTGACAATCCTTCGAAACAGGAGCTATTGGATATTATTTTCCTTCCCGGCTTTTCAACGGCTCAAAGCCTCACCGAAGTTTCGGGCAGAGGGGTTGGAATGGATGTGGTTCGCCGCAAAATCACCGAACTACGGGGAGAAGTTTATGTGGAATCTGAATTTGGAGTAGGCACTTCATTTACCCTAAAACTTCAGCAATCTATTGCCATTATCGACACACTGTTGTTCAAGGTCGAAAATACATTCTTTACGGTTGCTGTTTCCGATATCAATATATGCATGCAAATTCCGCTCGAAGAAATCGAAAAACGCAAACATACCCGCACCATTTCTTTCGAAAACCAATTAATTCCTTTTGTAGACGTACGAACCTGTTTTGAATTAGGTGGCCATTATGGAGAAATGCCCAAAGCAATTATCATAAAAACAAACGACAGGCAAATGGCACTGTTGACTGATGTAATTATTGGAGGCCATCAGGCAGTGCTAAAACCACTGGGAAGTTTATTCCGCAACCAGAAATGCATTGGGGCTGCCAGTCAGTTGGGAGATGGAAAACTCGCTTTTATGATCGACACAAACGAACTGTTTTTTAAAATTGAAGACCGGGTAAATTGAAGTTAGTCACCAGTCCATAGTCACAGGTCCATCGACATTAAACTATGGACTATTTAAACTATATAACGAATTAAAATTAACAAAAACAGCCATGATTAGTACTTATTTATCGTTTGTTATTTGCGGCGATCTGTATGCCGTAAATGTAGCCAAAGTACTGGAGGTTTTGCAGGAAGAGCATATAACCGCCGTACCAAATTCTCCCGCCTATATCCGGGGTATTATAAACTTCCGCGGCGATGTTGTCCCGGTTTTCGAAACACGGGTGCGCTTTAACCTGCCCGACAGAAACACAGGCGACGCTTACAACATTATCGTTCTCGATGTTTCCGAAGGAGCCGATATGTTCCGCCTGGGCGCTGTAGTGGATAAAGTAAAAGATGTGATATCAATTAACGACGACGACATTAAACCGGTTCCTGCGATGAGCAAGGAGTTTAATACTGATTTTCTGCAGGGTATTTACAAGCTTCAAAGCGAATTTATCATGCTCCTGAATGTCGAAAAAGTATTTTCCGGCACCGAACTTAAAGCCATTCAGGAAACAAATTCCATAAAGGATTTAATAACCAATCTGTAAAATACTCCAATGGCTTTTACCTTCTTTTTCAGAGACGAACAAATTCTTTCGCTGGCAGTGCAAAAACTGGTTCCGTTAACTATGGGACGAAGTAATGTGCAAATACTAAATGCCGGTTGCGCCATGGGCATGGAAACCTACACGTTTGCCATTTTGCTGGCCGAAAGTATGGGGAAATTTGCGCTTCGAAATGTTAAGATTCATGCCATAGATATTGATAACGAAAATGTCGACTTTGGCAAAACGGTTACCGATGGAATCTATCATAAAGAGCATTTACAGCGAATTCCTGCCGACTTGTTTCAAAAATATTTCAGTCCGGCTGAAAAAGAAGATTATTTTATAGTAAGTCCTGAATTACGCAACCTGGTTCAATTTCAAAAATACGATTTGCTAACGCTTAAGCCTTTGCGAAATGATTATAGCCTGGTTATTTGCAAAAATGTACTCCTGCATTTTAATTACCAACAACGCATCGAAGTGATAACTATGTACCATAACATGTTATTAAATGGTGGCTTGTTAATAATGGAGAACACCCAAAGTATGCCAGTCGAATTAGGCCCTAAGTTCAAAAAGCTAGTGGATTATGCACAATTGCATGAGAAGATTTGATGAATGCAGGTTGCGAGTTACGAGTTACGAGATACCAAACTGTCATTCTGAGCGTAGTCGAATGAATGATGTGAGGATGAAAAAGGTTGCAGGTTACGGGTTACGGGTTGCGAGTTACGGGTTGCTGATAGCCATCCTGAGCGTAGTCGAATGAATGATGAGAGGATAAAAAAGGTTACGGGTTATGGGTTGTGAGTTAAAAAATCTCAGTTAGTCATTCTGAGCGTAGTCGAATGAATGATGAGGGGATGAAAAAGGTTGCATGATACAGGTTACAAGTTGCAGGTTACGAGTTTCGGGTTATGGGTTGCTGATAGTCATTCTGAGCGTAGTCGAATGAATGATGAGGGGATGAAAAAGGTTGCAGGTTACGAGTTATGGGTTCCGGGTTGCGAGTTGCGAGTTAAGGGTTGTGAGTTAAGGGTTGTGAGTTAAAAAATGTCAGTTAGTCATTCTGAGCGTAGTCGAATGAATGATGAGAGGATAAAATAGTTGCTAGTTACAAATTAAAGTGGGTTACAGGTTGCAGAATTTACAGAATAGGTGACAGTTTTTAAAAGCAAATGATATTTATGAAAATCATGAATCTTACCGAAAACAGCAAGCTATACACTTCAAATGTTTACCTGGTAATTGGTACCTGGAATACGCTTGATGATATCAATACCCTTATTGATGTAGGCAGCGATGTTTCAATCATACAAAAGATTGAAAGCATAAATACAGGCCTGGGTAAGAAAAAAGTAGATCAGGTAATTCTAACCCACAGCCACTCCGATCATGCAGCAATACTGCCGAGAATAAAAGAAGCATTTAATCCTCGTATATGTGCTTTCAATTCTCACCTCAAGGGCATCGACCAGATTCTTAGGGATGGGGATATACTCCGAATTGGAGAAAAACAGTTTGAAGTATTCCATATATCTGCCCACAGTTACGATTCTATCTGCCTGTTAGGCGAAGATGAAGGGATCCTTTTCTCGGGCGACACAACCTTTCCTATTCAATTCGAAAATGCCGTGCTTAAAAAGGAAAACGATTATGTGATTTCGCGATTAAAAGAAAAGAACATTACAGCAGTGTATCCGGGACATGGAGCATTTCAACTATACTCCGATAATAAATTTATGGCCACTAAAAACAAAGAAAATATCCTCCGGTAATTTATACCGATTCATCAGTTTTAAAACAGTTAGACAAATTAAAATATAAAAGTATGTGGAACGAGAGATACAAACAGGAAGAGAAGGTTAAACGACTTCTCGAAATAAAAAACGAGGTTCAGTATCTGGTATAAAAAAAATACATAAACACAAATGCAATCGCTTAATATAAAATTTAACATAACAACAATTAAATACAAATACTATGAACTGGTTTAAAAACATGAAAATCCGTACGAAGTTGTTAAGCAGCTTCCTCATTGTAGCAATATTAGCCGGAGTAATTGGCTATATGGGTATTTCGAGAATAAAACAAATTGATGCTGCTGATACCAAACTGTATGAAAAAATTACCCTGCCATTAGCAGATATGTCGGATATGGCTACATCCTTTCAACGAATCAGGGTAAATGTAAGGGATGCCGTTTTAGCAAATAATGAAACCGAAAGAAATAAAATGCTCGCACGAATTGATGAATTATCTAAAATATTTATCGACAGTGAAAAGAAAGTAGAGCTAACCACTTTAACAGCGGAAGGTAAAGCAGAAGTGGCAAATTTGAGCAAAGCGTTTGATGCCTATATGGCTTCGGTTCCCGATATTAAAAATCTGCTCGAAACAGAAAATACAACCGGAGCGCTACTCGTAATGCAGGGGCAAATGAAACTGGATAACGACGCTGTACTGAAATCGTTGGACAATATACATAATCAAAAAATTACTCTTGCAAAGCAAACCTCCGATGATAATACTGCCCTGGCAAATAGTGCCACGAATTTTATGCTTATTCTTATTGGACTTGTATTGTTAGCAGCAATAAGCCTCGGGTTTATTATAGCCATCAACATTCAAAACATTATAAAATCGGTAATAGCCCAAACAAAAGCATTAGTTGAGGCAGCCGTCACCGGAAAGCTTGCTACCCGGGCCAAACCCGAAGAAACAAACGAAGAATTCAGGGAAATAGTGGTTGGTATAAATAATACCCTTGATGCCGTTATTGGCCCGCTAAATGTTGCCGCCGAGTATGTGGACCGCATTTCGAAAGGAAATATCCCCGAAAAAATTACCGATACCTACAATGGCGATTTTAACGAGATAAAAAATAATCTGAATGTATGTATCGATGCTGTAAACGCATTGGTTGCAGATGCAGGTATGCTTGCTACCGCTGCCATTGAAGGAAAACTTGCTACCCGTGCCGATGCCTCGAAACATGGGGGCGATTTTGCCAAAATTGTAGCAGGTGTAAACAAAACCCTCGATGCCGTTATTGGCCCATTAAACGTTGCCGCCGAATATGTCGACCGCATTTCGAAAGGGAATATCCCCGAAAAAATTACCGATAATTACAATGGCGATTTTAATGAGATAAAGAATAACCTGAATGTTTGTATTGATGCCGTAAATGCATTGGTTACTGATGCAGGTATGCTTGCTACTGCTGCCATTGAAGGGAAACTTGCCACCCGTGCCGATGCATCCAAACATGGAGGTGATTTTGCCAAAATTGTAGAAGGGGTAAACAAAACCCTCGATGCCGTTATTGGCCCGTTAAATGTAGCCGCCGAATATGTCGACCGCATTTCGAAAGGAAATATCCCCGAAAAAATTACCGATAATTATAACGGTGATTTTAACGAGATAAAAAATAATCTGAACGTATGTATCGATGCTGTAAATGCATTGGTTGCAGACGCAGGTATGCTTGCTACTGCCGCAATTGAAGGAAAGCTTGCTACCCGTGCCGATGCCTCGAAACATGGTGGCGATTTTGCCAAAATTGTAGAAGGGGTAAACAAAACCCTCGATGCCGTTATTGGCCCGTTAAACGTTGCTGCCGAATATGTCGACCGCATTTCGAAAGGAAATATCCCCGAAAAAATTACCGATAATTACAACGGCGATTTTAACGAGATAAAGAATAACTTAAATGTTTGTATCGATGCCGTAAATGCATTGGTTGCAGACGCAGGTATGCTTGCTACTGCCGCAATTGAAGGAAAACTTGCTACCCGTGCCGATGCCTCGAAACATGGTGGCGATTTCGCTAAAATTGTAGAAGGGGTAAACAAAACCCTCGATGCCGTTATTGGCCCGTTAAATGTTGCAGCTGAGTATGTCGACCGTATTTCGAAAGGGAATATCCCCGAAAAAATTACCGATAATTACAACGGCGATTTTAACGAGATAAAGAATAACTTAAACGGATGCATTGAAGCCATCAATGGATTAATAGTTGAAATGACGAAAATGAGTTCGGAACACGAACTTGGAGACATTGATGTTAAGGTAGATGTTAGCCGTTTTGAAGGGGCCTATGCTAAAATGGCCGACGGCGTTAATTTAATGGTTGGTTCCCATATCGCAATAAAGAAAAAAGCTATGGGTGTATTTATGGAATTTGGAAATGGCAATTTCGAAGCGTCAATGGAACAACTCCCAGGGAAGAAGAAGTTTATTAACGATACCATCGAACAGGTAAGGGCAAATTTAAAAGCGTTGATAGAAGACGCCAACTTCCTTGCTAAAGCAGCAGTTGAAGGCCGTTTAGCTACCCGTGCCGATGTTACCAGGCACCAGGGCGATTTCCGAAAAATTGTCGAAGGAGTTAACCACACGCTCGATTCGGTTATTGGACCGCTCAACGTTGCTGCTATGTATGTCGATAGAATAGCAAAAGGCGATATGCCCGAAATAATTACCGACAACTATAATGGCGATTTCAACAACATCAAAAATAACCTGAATAGTTTGATCAAAGCGTTTAACGAAATTATTGCCAAAGCGAAAATGGTTGCCGAGGGCGATTTAACCATTACCCTTGCAAAACGGTCGGATAACGACGAGTTAATGGGAGCCCTTTCGGATATGGTATCGCGCTTGAGCGAAATAGTAGGTCAGGTAATGGAAGCTGCTCAAAATGTAGCTACAAGTTCGGGCGAAATGAGTACATCGGCCGTTCAGATTTCCGAAGGTGCCAGCGAGCAGTCTGCTTCTGCCGAGCAGGTATCCTCCTCCATCGAAGAAATGTCGTCGTCTATTCAGCAAAACAGCGATAACTCTGTAGCAACCGAAAAAATAGCGGTTACTTCGGCTCAAGGTATGATGGATGTTAATATTGCTGCTCAAAAGAGCCTGGAAGCTATCCGTCAGATTTCGGAGAAGATTAAAGTTATTAACGATATCGCCGGAAAAACTGATATCCTCGCTATTAATGCGGCAATTGAGGCTGCAAGGGCTGGCGAACAGGGAAAAGGCTTTGCCGTTGTAGCTGCTGAAGTTCGGAAACTTGCTGAAGTGAGCCAGAAAGCGGCCGTTGAAATTAACGAGCTTTCAGCATCCAGCCTTAGAGTTACCGAGGAGTCGGGAAGTTTGATGCTGAAAATTATTCCTGAAATCCAAAAAACTGCGCAACTGGTGAAAGAGATTGCAGCTTCGAGCCATGAACAGCGTTCAGGATCGGAACAAATTACCAAAGCTGTAATGCAGTTTACACAGGTTACACAGCAAAATGCGGCTGCGGCCGAAGAAATGAGCTCCAGTTCCGAAGAACTTGCCAGTCAGGCCGAACTCCTTAAAGAAACAATTGGTTTCTTTAATACCGGTAAGCAAATTAAAACAGCTCAACCAATCAAGGGTATGCAAAAAACGACTAATAAAATAAAATCCAATCACCCTCCAAAGTATCCAAATCGATCAAACGATCAACGCAATGGTGTTGACCTAAACCTCGAAAGCTCGGATAAAGGTGATAATCTCTTCGAAAATTTCTGAGAAGAAAATTCTGAATAAAGCTAAACGGCGGGAGTTAACTTCCGCCGTTTTATTTTAATCCAGTTTTAAATTTTCATAGATGAATGGACTAGGAATTTCAACCGTATTGTTGTAAATTTAAAATACGATCCAATAACGTTTAGTTAAAGATATTCGACCCCGGATGGGGTTGCCTGTTTGTAGAAAAATTGAACATTCTATAAACATCTGACCCCGGCTGGGGTCAAACATCGATTCTTAACTAAACGACATTGAAATATGATCTGTTAAAAATAGTTATATGCTTTTTTAGATAATTATTTTAACTCAAATAATGGTAAAATAAATCGATTAAATATCTGGCTAAAAGGAACTGCGCAAAGGAGATTACTGAAGTGAAATAAGCTAAAATGTTATATTATATATGTTTAAGCGAAAAAACGACAATAAGCAGGTTAACACTGATATTGAATTTAAAAAGCAATTGCATCTATTAACGCAGACATTTTCTGAAATGCTGAGCTTGCATGAACTGGCAAGCCTTTATAATTATATTGGAACAACCTTACAACAACAATATAGTAATTCGGTAATCCTAATCTCATCCATTGATGAGCCAAATATGAAATCACAGGTAATTGATATCTTCGGAGGAAATTTAATAAATCTCCCTGCTATTCAAAAGATTACCGGATTCAATCCTACCCAAAAAAAATATTCACTATCCTCCCTAAATCATAAACTTTACAAAACCGGAGAGTTTAAAGAATATAACGGAAAGCTGGCAGATTTTTTTCCGCCAGAGATTCCTGCAATTGCTTTACATAGTATCGAATCGCTTTTAGGGATTCATAAAGCATATACCATTGGTATAAATAAAGAAAATCAGTTACTTGCTGCCGTTCTTTTTCTTACTTTAAACAAAACCAGTATTACCGATTCTGATTTCATTGAACTTTTTATTCAGCAAGCGGGAATTATTATACAGAAAAAAATAACTGAGCTTGCTCTAAAAAACAGCGAAACTCATTTCGAAAGCCTTGCCAATATGGGGCAGGCTCTTATTTGGACCTCAGGACTCGATAAAAAATACAACTATTTTAACAAAATATGGCTTTCCTTTACAGGAAGGACACTCGAACAGGAATTGGGCGATGGGTGGGCAGATGGTGTTCATCCGGATGACCTTCATAAATATTTTGATACCTATTCTGATTCATTTGATGCTCGCTTAGAATTTAGCATTGATTACCGGTTAAAAAGGTACGATGGGGAATATCGGTGGATCCAGGATAACGGAACCCCCATGAAAAATAGTGAAGGAGAATTTTTAGGCTATATCGGCCATTGTTTGGATATAACCGAACGTAAAAAATCGGAAGAAGAACTTTTGAGATTCAGGTTAGGAATTGAACGGTCGGATGAGGTAATTTATATGACCCTCCCCAATGGTAAAATTAGCTATGCCAATCCCGCTTTCGAAAAAGTTTTCGGGTATAAGGTTAACGAAGTTTTGGGAAAAACCCCGGGAATCCTAAAATCGGGAATGATGACCGATTTATGGTATAAAAAATTCTGGGACACTCTCGTATCTAAAAATGCTGTTACCGGCGAAGTAATCAATAAAAGAAAAGATGGGAAACTTGTTACCATTGAAGGTTCAGTAAATCCCATTTTAGATTCGAATGGAGATATTCTTGGTTTCCTGGCCGTACAGCACGACATCACCGAAAGAAAGTTGTCGGATTTGCAAATAAGCAATTTGAGCATGGCCATCGAGCAAAGCCCTGTATCTATTGTTATTACGAATATTAAAGGAGATATTGAATATATCAATCCGAAATTTTCGCAATTAACTGGTTATTCATGCGACGAAACGTTGGGTCAAAATCCCCGAATCCTTAAAGCAGATGGAAATGACCCATCGCATTATAAAAATCTTTGGGAAACCATAAAATTGGGAAAAGAATGGCGGGGCGAATTCAGAAATAAAAAGAAAAACGGTGAGATATACTACGAATCGGCTGTAATATCGCCGGTAATTGACGAAAATGGCATAATAATAAACTTCGTTGCCGTTAAAGAAGACATTACCGAGCGAAAAAAAACCGAACATGATATTTTATTAAGCAACGAGCGGTTAGAAAGCCTGCTAAGAATAACCGATTATGCAGCTTCCAATCTGCAGGATTTATTGGATTTTGCGCTCGAAGAAACCATAAAACTTACAGAGAGCAAAATTGGATACATCTATTATTACGACGAGAGCACTCAGCTATTCCGATTAAACTCCTGGTCAAAAGATGTGCATAAGCAATGCACCGTAACAGAAATAAATACAGTTTATGAATTAAGTAAAACCGGTTGCTGGGGAGAGGCGGTAAGGCAGCGAAAACCGATTATGATCAATAATTACAACCTTAACCACCCCCTGGCGAAAGGCATCCCTGAAGGACATGCTCCATTGGAAAAATTTCTTTCCATTCCGGTAATAGTCGATAAAAAAATAGTTGCAGTAGTTGGTGTAGCAAATAAAACTGAGGACTACAATCAATCTGACGTTATTCAGCTCACGCTGATGATGGACTCTGTTTGGAAAATTGTTGAAAAGCAAAAAATGATTGAAGAACTGGTTCCTGCCAAAGAAAAAGCAGTACAAAGCGATAACCTCAAAACCGCCTTTTTAGCAAATATGTCGCACGAAATACGTACCCCCATGAACGCTATCATGGGCTTTTCCGAACTACTTACTAAAACGGCTGTTTCCGAAACAGAACTTAAAAAATATGCCGACATTATCCACTCCAGGTCAACATATCTGTTAACGTTAATAGACGATATACTCGATATTTCGAAAGTTGAAGCGGGAATGCTCCGGGTCAGCAATGCCCCATTCCTGTTAAATGAGCTTATGGAAGATTTAGCTACTCAATACAGAATGAAACTTCAAAAGCTAAACAAAAATGTTGAATTCAAAATTCACATGGAAAAGACGAATACGAAGTCTACAATAAACAGTGATAAAAACAGAATCCAACAATTACTTACTAATTTGATTGACAACGCTATAAAATTCACCAGTCAGGGAACAATTACCATGTCGTATAAAACTGACGACGAAAACGGAGTTGTATTTTCAGTTACCGATACAGGGGTTGGAATTGCTTCAAAAGACCACCACCTTATTTTTGAACGTTTTAGCCAATCGAGCGATTATGTGATCCTCAACTATGGAGGCCTCGGACTTGGCTTATCTATTTGTAAAGGGATAGTGAATATTCTTGGCGGAAAAATATGGGTTGAATCGGAATTGGGAAAAGGGGCAGAATTTAAATTTAATATTCCGGTTACTTTTATTAAGCCCGCAATGGTAGAATTGCCCGAAACGATAGATACTGAAAATGCGCTGTTCCAACCTGGCCGTATTTTATTGGTTGAGGATGATTTATTCAGTATTGAGCTCCTTCAAAATACTTTAGAAGAATTCGATTTAGTTGTTGCTGAAAATGGATACGATGCCGTAGAACTTTTTGAGAAGCATCGCAATTTTGGGCTAATTCTCATGGATATAGGTCTTCCGGGAATAAGCGGGCTTGATGTAACCAAAAAAATAAGGGAAACAAATTCAACAGTTCCAATTATAGCCCTTACGGCTTTTGTAGAAGAAGAAGATAAAAAACGTTGCTTGAATGCAGGATGTAACGATTTTATTTCAAAACCAGTAGAATCGGCAATATTACTACAAAAAGTTAAACACTATTTTAGTTGAATATCAACCGCTTACTAACTCTAAAATTGTAAATGGCAAAAATACAAGGCACTTGAAAATTAACCACATTCGCCCTTGCTGCATTTCAAACTTCCGACTCCTGTCTTCCGTCTTCTGACTTCTGACTTCTCAAGTAAATTCAATAATTTTATTTTTTAAGGCATACATTATCAAACTGGCGGTATTATTCGACGATGTTTTAGTTAAAAGATTACTGCGGTGTGTTTTAACAGTGGCTAAACTTATGTTTAACTGATTGGCAATATCCTCATTCGACAAACCCGATGCTACCAGTTTAAGAACTTCCAGTTCGCGGGCAGATAATTTTTCGAGGTGTGATTCACTTTCTTTTCCATTTTTCTTATTTGCGTCGATATTCTGAATTAGCTTGTATAATATCTCACTCGAAAAATAATTCCCTCCTTTATAAACTTCGGTAATGGCTTTTACCAATTCACTAATTCCGGCCGATTTCAGCACAAAACCCTTTATACCAGTTTGAATCATTTGGTAATAATACTTTTCATCCCCAAACATGGTTAAAGCCAGTATTTTTAACTGAGGATATTTTTCGTTGGCTAATTTAGAAGCCTCAATTCCATCCATTTCGGGCATCGAAATATCCATTAAAACCACATCAGGTTTTACTTCTCCTACTTTTTCAAGAAATTCTTTTCCGTTACGGGCTTCTGCTACAACTTCCGCAATATTGTCGCTCGACAGTAATAATTTAACCCCATCGCGAAACATATCGTGGTCGTCAACTAAAAAAATCCTAATTCTGTTACTCATAGTTATTATATTAAAGTAATATCAATTCTGGTCCCTCTGCCTATAACCGATCTGATAATCATCTCACCCCCTATCAGTTTAATTCGGTTTTGCATATTAAAAAGTCCCATTCCTTTGGTTTCGCTCAATGTTTTATCTACATCGAACCCCTTCCCATTATCGGTATAAGTTACTAAAATTTTTTGAAATTGTTTATCAACTTGTATAGCAATTGAATCTGGTTTTGCGTGCTTTATAGAATTATTAATACATTCGAGCAGTATTCGGTAAAACATCACCTCAATATTGGGCAGCAAGCGGTCTGTAATTTTAGACTGAATAGAAATGGTAATATTATGTGTTTCTTTAATTCGGTCGGCATGATTTTTCAGGGCGTTGACCAATCCAAACCGTTGCAATACATGCGGACTTAAATTATTAGCTATTTCTTTGGCCTGATTTATGGCTTCGTCGACGGCATGAATAGCATTACGACTGATTAGTTCTTTGTTAACCGTATTTTTATCATTTCCCATCCATTCGATGTACATTTTCAGGGTTGATAAAACAGGGCCCAATCCATCATGCAGCTCCTGTGCATAGCGTCCCTGCGATTCTTCCTGAGTTCGAAAAATGGCTTCCATTATCCGTTGTTCCATCATTCTCCGCTCACTCACATCCCTCACAATAACCAATATCGCCTTTTCTCCTGCCAAATCGAAAATTCGGTTATTGAGTTCCAGATATTTACGCTCCTGTGATGATGTAATAAAATCGTATTCAAAAGCAGACTGATTGTTGGAGTTATTTTCGGTGGCATATTTAAGAATACCGGGCATTTCTTTTTCGATAAACGAACGAAGTTTCTCCCGTGAAAAATCATTACTATCTAACCCAGCAATATTCAAAAAAGCATTGTTTGCCTCTACTATTTTATCTTGTTTTAATAATAACATTCCGTCTGACGATGCTTGAAATATTCCCGTAAATTTTTTTTCGCTCTCCTTAATTTGCAAATATGCTTTTTCAAGAACTGCATTTTTAGATTTCAACTGTTGGATAAGATTTTTATTTTCCGCTCTCAGGTCGAACTCCGAAATTGCATTCTGAAGGGTTTGTTGCATCTCCTGGAAATTCCAAGGTTTCATTACATACCGGTAAACACCGCGCTGGTTAATGGCTTTTATGGCGGTAGTGTGATCGATATGGGCCGTAAAAATAATCTTAACCAAATCGGGATATTCCGGGGTAATTCGCTCTATAAATTCCAAACCGGTTTCATCGGGCATTCGTTGGTCAGAGATTAGTACTTTTACCGAATGCTCTTTAATCAATTTATACCCCGCAGAAGAAGAACTCGCCGTTAATACATGGTATTCTTCCTTCATAAATGTCTCAAACAACACCAGGTTGAATTCGTCGTCGTCTACATATAAAACAGTATCTTTTCTTTGGTTTGGCTTTTTCTCTAAATCCATTTATTTTATTGGTTTCGATATAATAGTTTAATTTAATTAAAAATATTCATTAATGCTAAAGAAGAGGGAATCAAAAAAGAGAATAGAATTGGAAGGTTGTTGTGCATAATCTTAAACTTACTAATTGTCAAACCGATTTTACCAACTTATTCTTCAATGCAAATTTGTAAAGCGACAATATGTTTTTGCATCCACATTTTAATAGAATATTGCTGCGGTGCCATTTAATGGTATCGTAACTTAGATAAAGTTTTTCCGAAATCTCCTCGTTCGATAATCCCGCACATAAAAATTGAATAACCTGTAACTCGCGCGAAGTAAAAGCATTTTCGTCTTTGGAAACGCCCACCCGATGCTGCGCTATTGCTTCCTGCAACAATTCCCGTGGAAAATATATTTTTCCTGCTGCCACATCCCGAATTGCATCAGCCAGTTCGTTTAATTCGCTGGTTTTAAGAACACATCCTTTTATACCGGCATTTACATACTGATAAGAATCTTCGGAATTTACCGAAAATGAGAAAACTATGCATTTTATCCCCGAAAAGGATGACGTTATTTTCCGAAGCATTTCAAATACAGAGGTTTCGTAGTCAATATCCACTAACAATATATCTGGGTTGAGTTCGGGAAGCCTTTCGAATATTTTTTCCATCGTATCTGCTTCGGACAAGATCATGGCAACATGTTCCGATTCAAGAAAAGCCTTAAGGCTTTGGATGAATAAACGGTTTTTCCCGGCAATAACAACCTTTATCATTCAATTGATTATTGATACGCTCCATCACTCTATATAAATTTAACAAATTCTTTTGTAATTATCCATGTTAAACTTGTTCCATCAAAAACTTTCCGGCAAAATTCGCCCATTGCATCAGTTTAAAACCAAGGAAACCTATTCATTATACTATCTGACATTTACGTGATTTTTTAATTGAACGAAATCAAAAATCCTTTCATCATTTATAAGGATGCTTCGGGAACAATATCATTTCTTTTAGGGATTTCAAAGGATTTTAAGGAGCACTACTTTTGAAATGTCAAAAAAATTCAAATAATGAAAAAACTCTATACCTATTCCAGATTAATACTTTTTTGCAGTTTTATTTTTTTGCCTTTGCATTTGATAGCACAGGAGAGCTCCATTCGGGAAACAGATGCTTTTTCGTTTGAGGCATCTTACATCGGCGATAATATTAATAACCTTTGGGGAGGAATAAAAACCGGATCCTGCTACCTGGGATTAGCCAATTTTCACCTAAACTTTGATACCGAAAAAGCCGGTTTATGGAAAGGTGGACAATTTCACGTTAATGCAGCAAACACACACGGTGCTTCCCCTTCGTCTGAAATACTTGGCGATATGCAGGTTGTTTCGAATATTGATGCAGGAAACCACACCTATCTCCAGGAAATTTGGATAAAACAAGTAATTGGCAATGTCGAACTAACCGCTGGTTTGCAGGATCTAAATGTAGAATTTGCCAACTCAGAGCATGGGGCCCTATTTTTGAATAGCTCGTTTGGTATACTACCAGTTATTTCGAATAATATTACTGCTCCAATTTTCCCGCTTACAGCTTTGGGGTTAACCGCTAAATGGAATATCTCCGATAAAACATCGTGGCTAAGTGCCGTATACGATGGAAGTCCTACTGTTTTTGATTATAATCCTTATAACATTAAATGGCAATTTATTTCGGGCGATGGACTCCTGGCAATTTCCGAATTTCAATATAACATTAATTTAAGTGAGCTGCCAGGAATATACAAAATTGGGGGGTATTCGCACAGTCACCTGGTGGAAGAATGCCTGGATAAAAAAGTCCCAGATTCACTTCACCACGATATATTCGGATTCTATGCATATGCCGATCAAAAAGTTTGGGAACTTAATCATAAGAGCATCGGTATTTTTACACAATTGGGGTATAGCCCTGCTCGTGCCAGCGCCAATAACTATTACCTTGGTTTGGGAATGAATTATTCCGGTATATTCAGCAAACAAGGGCAAGACGTTTTAGGTTTAGCCATAGCTTACGAAAATTTTTCCGGTGGAATCAAAAGTGAAACCGCTATTGAGCTCACCTATCAGCGCCAATTAACAAAGAATATCTTTTTTCAACCCGATTTCCAATACATCGTAAACCCTGCAGGAGCGTGCCATAAGGTTAGTAATTGCCTGGCTGGAAATTTAAGACTTGGTATCAGCTTTTAATAACATTTAAATGGAAAACACTAAAAACCTGCATCTATCCGATTTACAGAACGGCGAAACAGGAATCATCCTGAAAGTATTTGGATACGGCGCTTTTCGCAAAAGAATTACCGAAATGGGTTTTGTGAAGGGCAAAATTGTCAGGGTAATCAAAAATGCCCCATTACAGGATCCCGTTGAATATAAGATAATGGGGTACAATGTATCGTTAAGGCGGAGCGAAGCCGCCCTGATAGAGGTTATTTCGGTAAACGAAACCCATAAAGCCGAACATCCTGTTTTTGAAGGCACACTAACGGAAGATCGGTTAAAAACTACTGTTGGCGAAAAAGGAAACCTCATTAATATTGCCCTGGTTGGAAATCCAAATTGCGGTAAAACTACCTTATTTAATTATGCCTCGGGATCGCACGAAAAGGTTGGAAATTATGGTGGCGTAACCGTTGATGCCAAAGAAGCAACGATAAAGCAAAACGATTACACACTTAAAATTGTGGATTTGCCAGGTACTTATTCTATCACCGAATATACTCCCGAAGAATTGTTTGTGCGCACCCACATTTCAGAAAATATGCCCGATGTGGTGATCAATGTAATCGATGCCTCGAACCTCGAACGAAATCTGTTTCTTACTACCCAGCTTATCGATATGAACATTAAAGTAGTTATTGCTTTAAATATGTTCGACGAATTAGAACAACAGGGAAAAAAACTCAATTACACCGAATTGGGAAAAATGATGGGTATTCCTGTGGTACCTACAATCGCAGTAAGAGGTAAAGGCTTAACTGAACTGATTCATAAAACAATAGAAGTATACGAAGACAAAGACCCTACTGTCAGGCATATCCATATAAATTACGGAAACGCTATTGAAGATTCGATAGGGCTGATACAAAAAGAAATTCGAAAAAACATCGATATTGCCAATCGCTTTTCTACCCGCTACCTGGCCATAAAATTGCTGGAGAACGACAAAACCACCCTCAAACTCCTCAGGGGATGCGTCAATTTTGAGGCTATTTCTCAAAGAAGCCAAACTGAAATACGCAAACTGGAGAAAGAATACGGCGAAAAATCCGAAACCATTATTACCGATGCAAAATATGGATTTATTGCCGGGGCTTTGCGAGAAACATACACCGAACAAACCCTTAAAAAAGATACGAAGAACAGAAATATTGACCATTTCTTAACACACAAAATCTGGGGCTTCCCCATTTTTATCTTTTTTATGTGGCTCATGTTTCAAACTACCTTTACCATTGGCAGCTTCCCTATGAACTGGATTGATGCCGGTGTTGGCCTGTTAGGCAATTTTATCAGTAATTCAATGCCCGATGGCTCGTTGCGCGATTTAATTGTTGGGTCATCTTTCTCCCCAATATATTAATCCTGTTCTTTTTCATATCGCTCATGGAAGATACTGGCTACATGGCCCGTGTTTCCTTTATAATGGACCGGCTGATGCATAAAATAGGATTACATGGCAAATCGTTTATTCCGCTGCTTATGGGTTTTGGGTGCAACGTTCCGGCAATTATGGCTACCCGGACACTCGAAAATCGCAAAGACCGAATTATGACTATGCTTATTGCCCCTTTTATGTCGTGTAGTGCCCGGTTGCCGGTTTATGTGCTTATTATCTCTGCATTCTTTCCTAAAAATCAAGGATTGGTGCTATTTGCAATTTATATTATTGGTATTGTAATCGCCATTTTGGTGGCCTTGTTTCTTAAGAAAACAGTTTTTTCGAAACAAGATGTACCTTTTGTGATGGAATTACCTCCCTATCGCATTCCAACCCTGAAAAATACGTCCTTACACATGTGGCACAAGGGTTCACAATACCTGCAAAAAATGGGAAGCTTTATACTTCTGGCTTCCATAATAATTTGGGGACTGAGTTATTATCCCCGAAATGTTAACTATTCCATTGATTATGAGAAGCAAATTGGGGTAATTAACTCAACCACTTCGCTGCACGATACCATAAAGCAATCGAAGGTCTCTGAACTGGAACTTATGAAAGCTTCGGAACATCAGGAAAAATCATATATTGGCAGGTTAGGCAAATTTGTTGAACCTACCATACAACCTTTAGGATTCGACTGGAAAATAGGTATCAGTATTATTACCGGTTTGGCTGCTAAAGAAATAGTAGTAGGTTCCATGGGAATTCTCTATCATGCCGATTTGGAAGCCGATGAAAATTCGGGCAGTTTAATTGAAAAACTCCAACAGCAGGAGCACACAAGCGGCGAATTGAAAGGGCAAAAAGTTTTTACACCGCTGGTTGCCTTTGGCTTTATGCTTTTTATATTAATCTATTTCCCATGCGTAGCAGTAATTGCCGCCATAAAAAAAGAATCGAACTGGAAATGGGCTACTTTTACAATGATTTATACAACTGCTATAGCTTGGATTGTTGCTTTTTTAACATATCAGGTCGGAAGTTTGTTAATATAACTATAACAAGAAAAATATGATTCAGAATATTATAGCATTAACCATCGTTTTTGTGGCAACCGGATATACGATATATTCAATCGTTAAAAGCCTGACCGCAAAAAAAGCTTCACATTGCGGCGGTTGCTCTGGGTGCAGTTTTAAAGAACTTCCGGCAGTTAAACATGCCAAAGCCATACACTCAGGATCTTTTCAATCTCAAAAATTTATATTCGCAAAGCATGGAAAGTAAGCAGTATCGTGTTGCATTATGGCTCGCCATTTTTACAATTCTTTATAACATTATTGAGGGTTTTGTAGCTATGGCATTAGGTTACCAGGATGAAACCCTGACCTTATTTGGTTTTGGTGCCGACAGTTTTATTGAAGTAATGTCGGGTATTGGAATTGCCGTTATGGTAACTCGTATCCGTCAAAATCCCGATAGCCCTAAAAGTCCCTTCGAGATAAAAGCCCTCAAAATAACCGGTACAGCTTTTTATCTATTATCGGTCGGACTATTTGCAGGAATTGTGGTCAACCTGATCAATCATCACAAACCCGAAGCTACGTGGTGGGGAGTAGTTATATCTATCATTTCAATTGCGGTTATGCTTTGGTTATTAAAAGCAAAGAACAAAGTAGGCAAACAGCTCAATTCCCAACCTATTATTGCCGATAGCAATTGTACCAAAATTTGTATTTACATGTCGCTGGTATTGTTGGCATCCAGCCTCATATATGAGCTTACCGGCTTTGCCTACGCCGACGCTATTGGAGCAGCCGGTCTAATTTACTTTTCGGTTTCCGAAGGCAAAGAAGCCTTTGAAATTGCCAAAGGCAAAGAATGTGCCTGCGGCAAGCATTGCACTGCAGATTGAAGATGGGGTGCTTTTGCGACTGCGATAGACAAAATTATTTTTTATCCTTCCAGTTCCACCACTTCAATTTATCAATTTCTTGCAATGCTTCGGGAGTTTCGGCAAAATACACCGCACATCGAAAAACATATAAAAGACATCTGTCCTGAACTACACCGGCATATTTATTCGAGAGGTGAAATAATACTTCAGGATCTTTTCCTTTTAAGTCGGAAACAGCAGTAATTCCAATATTCCATAAATCAGCAGCAATAGATTTCCCTATCCCCGGAATGACTTTTAGCCCTTTAATGGCCTGTTCTTTATTCATTGTCTTTTCAAATTTCTATTTCATCTTTGCTTAAGGATATTTCTCCTCATGGTAAATAACAATCTCATTTAGTATTCAATGTCCAAAGGCACCTCTTTAGCCGCATTTACAAATAATTTCATGTCATTTAGTCCAATATTTCCCTTAAAGAATGCTTTATCTTTATTAAGATGATTTATTTTTTTGTGCAACTCGGTATAGTCTGCTTTTGATGCTTTCTCAACCGTATCGATACCTATTGTGTACAACATTTTTGCAAACATTGCCCCAACCCATTTTATGCGGGACAAATCGGTTAAACTGGTTAATTCTAAAATAACCGTATCGTCGATGCCGGTTTTATTACCTAAATCCCCTCGGCCCTTATTCGTTTTTACAAACTCATATAAACCAACAGTATCTTTAATTCCCAGCTCATGAAGTCTGGACACCGTTTCAGTTGAAATTCCAATAAACTCATCAACCTTAACTGGTTTTGGGTGGATACTGTTTATTTCTCTGAGCAGTATGGGCAGATAATCGTCCGAAAAACAATTTATTTGTGACAATTCAGCTAATTTCTCCTTTTTCTTAAGCGTTTTCTGCAGCTCCAAAACATTTTTGATACCCATACTTTTAAAATAGCCGAATCGTTCGTCGAGCTTCTCTTTTAAACCCATACGGCTTGGGAGCATATCAGCTACATTCAGTTTTGCTTTATATTCGTCTATGCTAATTGAGCTTAAGTCGATGTAATATGCCATAGTGTATAATTTTAATATTGACTTAAACGCTATTCAACAGGTATGTAAATTTCGCTCTCGGATTGTTCATTGTAAGGGCCTAAACATTTCTCCCCATAATACTCAAAATTAAATGGCTTTGTAAGCTTATAATCTGTATCAGGTAAAAATTGGTTATAAATATATTTGTAGGTATACCCTACTTTATTAGCCAGGCCTTTATGGATAAAGCGTAAATACTTTCCTTTAGGTATGGTTTTAATAACAAACAGGGGATTTACATCATTTATTTGAGTAACCTCAATACCAGTAAAAAAGAAAAGACCTCCCAGTTCCTGATTTTCAGACCAATATTGCACCTGAAAAAACCGTTCGGGAACAATTTTATTTTTAATGGTCGGAACTTCATTTATAAAACGTCCCCATTCCTTTGAAAGGTCTGTTATTTCAGTATCATCACTTATAAAAAAAGAAATACCTACCAATATTTTTTCCGAAAGCTCAACCATTTCAGGAAGAACATTTCGAACTTTATCTGATTGATAAATATATTCAGGCGTAATTGGGCTAACTAAAGGCAACGATGTTAAAGCATGACCATTTCTGATATCGGTAGGGTTTACGTTGAACTGTTTTCGAAATGCTCTGGAGAAAGCTTCGGGACTGCCAAATTGAAAATCGTAGGCAATATCCACAATTTTTTTGTCAGTATTACGCAATTCATGAACAGCTTCGGTAAGCCTTCGCTGCTGAATATAGTTTTTAGGTGAAAAACCAGTAATGCTTTGAAAAAGTCGGATAAAATGATAAAGAGAATAACAAACCTCTCTGGAAACTTTAAAAACATCCATTTCTGTTTTTAAGTTATTCTCGATATAAAGTACCGATTTTAATATTACCTCTTTGTTTGTCATGTATAAAGAAAAAAAACACCTTGCTAATAAATCAGCAAGGTGAATGCAAGTTAATTAAAAATTAAATTCGTTTTGCCAGTTAAACGTAGCTGAATCTTCATTCCATTGAGGCCAATGTTCGCACCATTTCGGAACCTTACAATTTTTAACCCGTTCATTTAAATGGTAAGGTTTAATATCCAGGATAGGAGTTCCGGGTTCTGCATCAATGTATGGGGTATGAATTATCCCCTTTTCATAATCGATTTGAGAAACGGTAATTGTTGTAATGAGAATTGGATTTGGGCGCACCGGGGAACGTGTAGCGAAAATACCTATTTTATCAGGTCCCTTTTTATAAGGTTTATCAGAGATTAGTTGTGCTCTGGAGGCTACCGAATCGTAAAGATTTCCCCACCAGACTATTTGAAGGTGGCTAAAGCCATCAATACTTGTTAATGCCGGCACGAACTCTTTTTCAATTTGAATTATAAAGTTATTGTTTATCACATTCACCTTACCTATGGGCTTTATTCGAAGATTACTTTCCATTTTTGATTCATTTAAGTTAATAAATTAATATACTTACCGGTAATGGAACAAAAATAGGTGAAGGTCTTATAATGCTCTTGATAAGTTTTGCTAATCTTTAATCGTTCCTTGATAAAAATTGCTAAGTTTTTTTACATAAAATAAATGAATATTCATTGCATTTTGGGTCATTTTCCAATCTGCTTCAATATCTTTTTAGCCTCATTTGCAACCGTCTTCTTTTGGGCATCAAATAAGGTTTAACAAGCTTTATTATTTCTTTTATCTTTTTCAATCAGATTCTGCAATTCAGTTAAAATATAAAAATACTCTCTGGCGTTTTATCTGCAATAAATGCCAATGTATGAACCGTCTCCCATCTTGTTTTTATTTCCTTATTATCTATAGGTTGGGCAACTTTATCAACAAACGGAACTATTAATTCCGGATAATTTACTGAAATGATTGTGAACACTTCAATACAATCCGATTGTACTTTTTTGTCTTTACTTTTAAAACCAGCAGCAACGGAATGAAGCAACTCGGGATTCCGAATGCATTGCTCTGCTGTTAACCTAGTTGTGAGGTTATTATTTCCTTTTTGCCATTTTATAAAACTGCTGCAATTCCATTTTTCGCTCCGGCGAAAGTTTATTCCACTTTGTGCCATCAATAGCGCCATCTAATCCATAAAGCAAACTCAAACATGCGCCGGGATCAAGCGTTTGAAGCCGTATAAATGCCCCTTCACTACCTATTGAAACCAGCTTTTCATAGGAATCGATACCTACCTGCTTCAACTTGGTTTCTGTATCCTTGCCAATATTAATACAGGTTGATAAATCTGTCATAATTTTAAGATTTGTTGTGATTTACAATATTAACAGAATGCCTTTTGAAGGAATTTCATACAAAAATTCCCACTTTAAAAAACAAATTTAGAATAACCTGATGACAACCTTATGTCAGCATTAAAAAAAAATAATATATCGCACGCGATTAAATATTATTTCATACATTTGTATCGTGAGCGATATATTCGTAAACGACTTATAAGTAATTCGGAACAATATGGACTTAGAATAAATTTGGTTTAATAATAAAATAAAAAAGTATGGATACAATTTATCAATTTAGTGCAAAAAGCCTTCAAAGCAAAGACGTGAGTATGGAGAATTATAAAGGCAAAACCCTATTGATAGTGAATACGGCTAGCAAATGCGGACTTACCCCTCAATTCGAGGGATTGGAGAAGCTTTACCAAAAATATAAGGACAAGGATTTTGTTATCCTTGGTTTTCCGTGCAATCAATTTGCTAACCAGGAACCTGGCGACGAAAAACAAATTGCCGAAGGATGCCTGATCAATTATGGTGTAAGTTTCCCTATGTTTGCGAAAATAGACGTAAATGGCCCTGATGCGCATCCTCTCTACAAATACCTGAAAAATACGTTACCCGGGATTTTTGGAAGCCGAATTAAATGGAATTTCACAAAATTCCTGGTAGACGCCAATGGAAAACCAGTCAAACGATTTGCACCGGTTTCGAAACCCGAGAAAATTGATCAATACCTTGAAAAAGTATTATAATAATGTACCAATGGCAATCAATCGATGCGAAACCCGCATTGACTGATTGCATTGCTATGGTTGCCCAATATTTTTAACTTTGAAAAAAAATACGATGGCTTACGAACAGTTAAAGCTCGATAATCAACTTTGTTTTCCGGTATATGCCGCATCAAGGCTAATAACGCGAGAATATCAGCCATTTCTCGACAAACTTGGCATTACGTATCCGCAATACCTTGTTCTGCTTGTTTTGTGGGAAAAGGACGCCATTACGGTAAACGAAATTTCGCAAAAGCTTATTCTCAATTCGAATACAATTACGCCTTTACTAAAGCGTATGGAGAGTCAGGGAATAATTACCCGCCAACGCTCAGGCAGCGACGAACGGAAAGTAATTATTCAACTGACTGAAAAAGGGGTACAGATGCAGAAGGAGGCGGTCAAAATTCCTGAAGAACTAGGTTCGGAAATTATTTCGGAAGCAATGAGCGTAGACGATCTTTTAGCTTTAAAAGAAAAACTTTATGTCATCATAAACTACCTTAATAAAAAAACTCCGGACAATAGCTAAATGTTCCTCATTTAGTATTTGAGGAACGATAAACAAAATAACAAGAGGAATTTCTCGATATTATTAAGCAGTTTCTTACCGGAATTATTTCATTAAAAATACGCTTAATCCTTTCTTCATTGGTTTTTCGTCTATTACTTTAAATCCTGATTTGACGGCAATATCAATCGATTTTTCAAACTCATCTGCAGTTACATGCCCCTTAGGTTCAGCAAACAATACTTTGCTTCCCGATTTTGCCATTTTATACAAGTCGGCGAAAAGGTTTATTTTATCAGGAACTTCATGTACTACAGCAAAAAGCATAGTGAAATCGATTTTTTCTTTTAATTCTTCTGTACTAAAGTCTTTGCCTACCAACCGCGGTTTAATGATTTCTTTCACTCCTGCCCTCTCCGCTCTTTTTTGCAATTTCTCCAGCATTTTTTTCTGAATATCGACACAGTATACATTCCCATGCTCACCGGTTATTTTGGCCAGGGGAAGACTAAAATAGCCCATTGCACTGCCATAGTCCAGTATATTCATCCCTTTGCTTATATGCGGCGTAAGAATTTTTTCAGGACTTTGTCCAAGTTTCCGCAATGGTATTAATAGCATATACCCCATCCACCAGGGACACACATGTTTGTTGTTGGTTTCCATTTTATTTGTTTTAAATAATTGAAGGTACAAATCTATGTGGGATAGAAGTGAAGAAAAAATAATCATAGGTAAACAGGCTTTTTTGAGGTGTGAATCCCGATTATTTATCTCTTTTTGCAGATTCAGGTAAAAAAGCCTTTATAGAAGTGTCTGGTAAAAATTATCACTTTTAAACAAAACCCAATCTATATCAATAAAAAGATTGAGCTATTTCAATTCTTTTATTATAAACTGAATAAATGAAAGCCTTACAATACCAATTTTAAGGTAGTACTTTTGCCTCTGTTAAATAAGTAACAATTAAAATCTACACAATTTGGAAAATATAGTTATAATAGGCGGTGTTGCGGCAGGAGCAACAGCAGCTGCCAAAGTCCGGAGAATTTCAGCCACAGCAAAAATTACCATGATTGAGGCTGGACCCGATATTTCATTTGCGAACTGTGGTTTACCATATTACATTGGAGGGGACATTAAAAGCAGATCCAAGTTAATTTTACAAAGTCCCGAAAGTTTTAAAGAACAATACGATGTAGATGTTTACACGCATACACTCGTTTCTTCTATCGACAGGGCTTCGCATAAAATACAAACAATAGATACCCGAAGCGGGGAACAGAAAACATTTGAATATACCAAACTAATATTGGCGCAGGGCGGACGACCTGTTACTCCAACCCTTCCCGGGGCAAGCTACGAACATGTATTTACTTTGTGGACGCTGGAAGACATGGATAAAATTTCCCGTCATCTCGATGAAAAAAAACCTAAAAATGCAGTAGTAGTAGGTGGAGGATTTATTGGTCTCGAAATGGTTGAAGCTTTGGTAAAGCGTGGCCTAAAAGTACATGTGGTAGAAATGATGCCCCATGTGATGAGTTTAATGGAAGCCGAGACTGCAGGTTTTATTGAGAACGAATTACGTTCTTATGGTGTCGGAATTCATACAAACGTGGGGGTAAGCGAAATTACACCAACAAACGTTAGACTCAACAACGGTTCAATGCTTGATGCCGATATGGTATTGTTATCGATTGGTGTTCGCCCAACCTTACAACTTGCGAAAGAAGCAGGACTTGAGCTTGGCGAAGCGGGTGGTTTATTGGTAAACCCCTATTTACAAACCAGCGACCCAGATATATATGCTGCCGGCGATATGATTGAAGTTGAACACCGTGTAAATGGTAAAAAAGTACGGATTCCGCTTGCCGGGCCGGCAAACAGGCAAGGTAGAATTGCCGCCGAAAATGTGTTGGGAGGGAATCACCCATATAAGGGAGCATTAGGCACATCGGTGGTGAGAGTTTTCGAGGCGGTTGCGGGAACCACTGGTTTGACCTTAAAACAAGCCCGGGCAGCAGGAATCGATGCCGATTCGGTAGTTGTGCACAAAGAGCATCATACCTCCTATTATCCAAATGCCGAAATGGTGACTGTAATGCTGGTATACGACCGCAACACCGGGGTAATTTTGGGAGGCCAAACAGCAGGATATAAAGGTGCCGACAAACGCTTAGATGTTATTGCCACCGCTACAGCCTCTAAATTAACCATTCATGACCTTGCAGATATTGATTTCGCATACTCTCCACCTATCGGCACGGCCAACGATGCCTTAAATATGGCCGCATATACAGCCGAAAACAAAATGTCGGGGTTCAGTTCTTCAGTTACAGTTTCGGAACTCGATACTTTAACCGAAGGCAAAAATCCAATTTTTATAGACGTGCGTGATTTTTTCGCATTCGAGAAAAATCACATTCTTGGTGCGACCCATATACCTTTGGAATTACTTTCAAAACAAACCGGTGCAATCCCTTCCGATAGGTTAATTATAATTTATGACGAAACAGGGAAGAAAGGACATCAGGCACTTCGTATCTTAACAGGGGCAGGATTTAAGCAGGTTACCAATATATCCGGCGGCCATATATCGCTGCAGCGACAGGCTCAAACTATTGGCTTTAAAAACATTAAAATTGATGTATTACCAATTCAATTAAAAACTATTAAAGAAGAGGAACCAGAAGATAGCCCGGTAACAGTAATAAAAGATACGAACCATAATTCCCCTGTAGTAGTTGATGTTCGTACGCCCGGGGAATATAAATCAGGAGCATATCCCGATGCCATAAATATTCCATTGGATGAATTGGCAAAGCGATACCTTGAACTGGGAAATAATCTTTCGCGCGATATAATCGTTTATTGCGCTTCGGGAGCCCGCTCAGCGTATGCCGAAAATATGCTGAAACAAATGGGATATACAAATGTTAGAAATGGCGGAGGCTTATCAACCATGATGGCGCATAAGCCAGGTAAATCAGCAGCAAGTGTTTCAAACGATCCTTTGGTAATTGATGTCAGAACTACCCAGGAGTTTCGGGGAGGCGCCTTTCCGGGAGCATTAAATATTCCACTGGATAAACTTCCGGATCATATTGACCAATTGGGAAGTCTTGCAAGAGATATAACCGTTTATTGCGCATCCGGAGCCAGGTCGTCGTATGCTCAACAAATGTTAAAGCAATCGGGCTTTACAAATGTGAAAAATGGCGGAGGGATAATGCAGATGATGATGCAACGAAAATAATAAAATAAGGCCCTAGTTAATCAGCCCTTATTTACCGATATTGAAATTATACAACTGCTTGGTTTAGTTAAACCAAAATAAGATCCGGGATTTTTAATCATTAAATTATACCCTGATAATAACTATAGTTATTAAACTTTAAAAAATAAAAGAGGTTGTGTATAAATCAGGCAAACAGAGCGTAGTCAGGTGATTACGCTCTGTTTTTTAGTTCGATTATCAGAATAAAGAGTTAAGCGTATCCATGATTGGCCTGATAGCTAGCATGGATCGGGATCTTACCCACTCTGAACAATAGACTTTTTACAAAGCCTCTTTCAATATTTCATTTTTTTAAAACAGTATTCAACACGGTATCTTTATCAATCTTTTTAGTGCAAAAAAACCAATCGTAGCATTTTATATCTTCTTTCCCTTCCATTCTATCTTTAGCGACGCCGCATGAACCGGCAGGAGGAACAATAACATCGTCTCCGGGACGCCAGTCGGCTGGAGTTGCAACTGAGAAAGCATCGGCAGTTTGCATGGCAATCAAAGCCCTATATAATTCGTCAAAATTTCGTCCTAAACTTAATGGATAATAAATGATAGCCCTAATGATTCCTTTCGGGTCAACAAAAAAAACCGCTCTAACAGCTTTAGTGCTGCTTTCGCCAGGCATCATCATACCATATTTTTTTGCTACTTCCATTGTAATATCTTCTATCAAAGGAAATTTCACTTCCACATCTTTCATTCCTTTGTACTCAATCTTTTCTTTGATAGTCCGCAGCCATGCAATGTGACTATAAAGGCCATCAACCGAAAGTCCTACCAGTTTGCAATTTGCCTCAGCAAATTTAGTTTCAAGACTGGCAAAAGTCATAAACTCAGAGGTACAAACTGGTGTAAAGTCGGCAGGATGACTAAAAAGAATTGCCCAGCTTCCTTTGTAATCGGAGGGAAAATTAATATTCCCTTGCGTAGTAACTGCTTTAAATTCAGGAGCATTTTCACCGATTCTCGGCATCGAAATAACTTGATTTTCTTCCATTGTAATTTGGTTTAAATGATTATTACTCTTATTCTGTTGGTCTTCCGGCGGCAATACTCTTACTTCTTTCAATGGATTGAAGTGCAAGATAATTATCACCAAATTTTTGAAGATTCTCCATTTCTTTATCATACTGATCAAAATGTCGTTCTTCGTCGTCTACTAAGGCTTCAAAAATCTTCTTCGAGGCGGAGTCAGCATTTTTAGAGCATATGTTTGCCCATTCGTTATAATCTTTAACACTGCCTGTTTCCATACCCGCGGCCATTTCGAGCATTTTTTTAACATCATGAATTTTCTGCACATCCTGTGATGCTTTCATTTCAACTTCACCTTTAAGAAACAATACCCGTTCAGCAAGTTTCTCAACATGCATCATCTCTTCGATAGCCGTGCGTTTAAATAGGTTCGATAATAAATCGTACCCTAAATCGTCGCAACGAAAATGAAAATACATGTACTGGTGAACTGCACCAAGTTCATCGGCAATTGCCTTGTTTAATAATTCAATACTCTTTTCTTTCATATTAATTTGGTTAATTATTAAAATTCAAACTTTCTTTGAAAAAATAAAATAATATAACAGCAGTCTGCAACCTGGACGCCGTTTACAGTCTTCGTCATGAATTTCAACTTTGTGCATTTCCTGATTACTTAGAAAATTCAAGCCAAATCAAAGCGATCAAGGTTCATTACTTTTTTCCATGCAGCAACAAAATCTTTTATAAATTTTTCGTGAGCATCAGAACTTCCATACACTTCGGCAAGCGCCCTGAGCTCTGAGTTTGAACCAAAGATTAGATCGACCCGGGTTCCAGTCCATTTTACTGCCCCCGATTTGCGGTCGCGACCGGTAAATGTTTCTTTGTCCTCAGATGTCGGCATCCATTCCGTATTCATATCGAGGAGGTTTACAAAAAAATCGTTGGTAAGCACTTCCGGGCGTTTCGTAAAAACACCATGTGTGGAGCTGTCGAAGTTTGTATTCAAAACACGCATACCGCCCACAAGTACTGTCATTTCGGGCACTGTAAGTGTTAACAACTGGGCTTTGTCAACCAGCATTTCTTCGGTTGATATGGTATATTTCGTTTTTAAATAGTTGCGAAAACCATCGGCGACAGGCTCCAATACTGCGAATGATTCCTCATCGGTTTGCTCTTGCGTTGCATCCATACGCCCTGGAACGAAAGGAACAGTCATAGCAAAACCGGCATCCTTTGCCGCTTTTTCAACACCTGCGCAACCGGCCAGAACAATTAGGTCGGCAAGCGATACCTTTTTTCCACCCGATTGGGTATTGTTAAATTCTTTTTGAATGCCTTCGAGCGTTGACAATACTTTGGCTAACTGACCAGGATTGTTTACTGACCAGCTTTTTTGAGGAGAGAGACGGATGCGGGCTCCGTTGGCACCACCACGTTTATCGGAACCGCGGAAAGTGGAGGCTGAAGCCCATGCTGTAGAAACTAATTGAGATACTGATAATCCGGATTTTAATACTTTAGCTTTTAGATCTTCACTATCTTTTTCATCAATCAATGGATGATTTACAGCGGGTATCGGATCTTGCCAAATCAGTTCTTCAGCAGGTACTTCGGGGCCTAAATAGCGGGTAAGTGGACCCATATCTCGGTGCGTCAATTTGAACCATGCTCGTGCAAAAGCATCGGCAAATTCAAGCGGATGTTCGTAAAAGCGTCTCGATATTTTTTCGTATGTAGGATCGAAACGCAGCGAAAGGTCGGTTGTAAGCATTGTTGGCGCATGCTTTTTTGAGGCATCATGTGCATCGGGAATAATACCTCCGGCATTTTTTGCTACCCACTGATGCGCACCTGCCGGGCTTTTAGTTAGTTCCCATTCGTATTTAAACAGGTTTTCGAAAAAGTAATAGCTCCATTTGGCGGGAGTTTGTGTCCAGGTAACTTCTAATCCGCTGGTGATGGTGTCGCCGCCTTTTCCGGAGCCAAATTTGCTTTTCCAGCCCAGTCCCTGCTCTTCGATGCCGGCAGCTTCGGGCTCAGGACCAACAAGCGCTGCATCTCCAGCACCGTGGGTTTTGCCAAATGTATGCCCACCAGCAATAAGCGCCACGGTTTCTTCGTCGTTCATGGCCATACGGGCAAATGTTTCACGAATATCTTTGGCTGCAGCAACAGGATCAGGATTTCCGCCCGGACCTTCAGGGTTCACATAAATTAATCCCATTTGCACAGCTGCGAGAGGATTTTCGAGGTCAGTTTTGCTGGAGTAACGTTTGTCCTTCTCCAGCCATTTGGTTTCTGCCCCCCAGTAAACATCCTCTTCGGGCTCCCAAACATCTGCACGACCACCACCAAACCCAAAGGTTTTGAATCCCATCGATTCCAGTGCTACATTACCAGCAAGAACCATCAGATCGGCCCAGGAAATTTTCTGACCATACTTTTGTTTGATTGGCCAAAGTAACCTTCGGGCCTTGTCGAGGTTAACATTGTCGGGCCAGCTGTTGAGTGGGGCAAAGCGTTGTTGACCGCCACCTGCACCACCGCGACCATCGCCGGTACGGTATGTGCCTGCACTGTGCCACGCCATGCGGATAAACAACGGCCCGTAGTGGCCAAAATCGGCTGGCCACCAATCCTGCGAGTCGGTCATCAGCTTGTGAAGGTCATTTTTAAGAGCTTTTAAATCGAGGCTCTTAAATTCTTTGGCATAATTAAAACCTTCGCCCAGAGGGTTAGATCCTGAAGAGTGCTGTCGCAGTGTATTTAATTTTAACTGATTAGGCCACCAGTCGCGGTTTTTTGTACCACCGGCTCCTACGCTATGATTACCTATTGCTCCGGTTACAGGGCATTGACTGATCTTGTTCGGATCGTTTTCCATAATTCTCGTTTTTTAGTTTATTTATATTTATTAAATCGTTTAATGAAACTCATAGCAATTCTTGGTTTCATTCTTTATTTTTCACAAATCTCCCAATTATCTGTAGTTTAATATCTTAAATCTTAAAATCGGCTATTCCCTTTTTTTAAAATAATTTTGTAGCAATTCATTTAATTCATTGTCGTTGTAATCCTCAATCCTGTCAGATTCCGAACAATATAAATGATGATGGTTTTCCAAAATGGCATCGTATCTCATAATGTCTTTATCTGTTTTTACCTTTTTAATTAATTCGTTTTCAACCAGAGTATCAAGGACTTTATATACCGTTACTGTTGCAATATTAGGATGATTCTTCCTTATATAGTCAATAATAACCTCTGCGGTAGGGTGATTATTGAGATTTGCAATAGCTTCCAAAATAGCCATCCTTTGAGGGGTAATTTTAAGCCCTTTCTCAATGAATTTATTCCTTACTTCAGTAATATACGTGACAAACAATTATTATATAAGAATTATTCTTATATAATAATAAACAAATTTAAAATAAAAAAATCGAAAAGTCAAGATCCTTTATTATTAATTTTGCAGAAAACTCTCTATTCTAAAAATAACTACACGTTTGAAATAGAAACAGATATAGATAGTTTGATGTTTTAGCGCTTTCCCCCTTTATTGAGATTTTTTATGCATTATTCTTACTGCTTACAAGTGGTATGTTG
>JFJP01005562.1_pt1 | contig 36296 bp, 30 predicted proteins | sample 431651 | NCBI WGS metagenome assembly JFJP01 (sample SAMN02602958, study PRJNA72255) | Microbial mat metagenome, whole genome shotgun sequencing project. | biome: fresh water; feature: sink hole; material: water; isolation source: purple microbial (photo- and chemosynthetic) mats found in... | reverse complement strand
AAAAGTCACGCGACATCAAGCGTGTTGAAGACGAACTGGCTGACCTGCTCATGGCCAGCGTGGAAGTGCGAGTGAAAAAGCGCATCAGGCGCCACGGCAAGCTGGAAGATGTGGGCGAACTGGCCATAGGTTTTGGCTCGCTTGAAGAGCTCAACGGGCTGATTGATCGCTTGCGTGGGGCCTGATCGCACGAATCACATGATGAAGGCGTGCCATGGCACGCTTTTTTCATGGCAATGCGGCCGGTGCAGCGAAATACCGGGTGGACAGGCGTTTGAACTGACCGTCATCGGAGTCGATGGTGGTTTGGGTGACATGACCCTCGCTGAACACCACTGCCGCCGCCCCGGCAGCCACCAGCTCTTGGGGTTTTGTCAAAAAGTATTCCGTCCGATTGTCTCGAAATGCACCCCGTGTGCCGCCCGGCGCGGTTGAGGACACTCCCAGCGGGGTTTGCCACCACACCATGGGCAGGCCCAGCCCCTCGTGGTACTTACGGGCCAGTCCGAAGTGCGAGGCAAAGCTGGGCGTGGTCTGGTTGGTGGCGTCCCACCAATAAGGCACGGTGTTGGGGCGGGTGCACAGGGCACCCTCGCCTGTGTAAGCGGCTTCGAAGCAGCCCGCATCGCGGTCCAAGGTTTGCATCACCACGAAGTCGGCTTTGTCTGCCCCCACGGCCTTCATGAAGGTGATCTCTTCGCTGGTGACGAGGTCGCCGAACATCGAGGGGGGGAAGCCCACGTAGGCGTTGGGGGCGAGGGCCCGCGCCATTTGCACTAGGCATTGGCCCATGCCGGCCACGGTGTCGGGCTGGTTGGCGCAGTCGGGGTTGACGGCTTGTACGTAGGCCAGTTGCGCTGTTGGGCTACTTGCTCCGTACCTTTCTGCGTAGTGTTGTTGCACGTAGCCCCAGAAGTCGGGTTCGAAGTTGACCAGCGTGGTTTTACCATACGCCTTGATTTGCTGGAACATGAGTCGCACGTTGTCCCAGTAGTTGGTCATGAACACCTTGTCTGACAGCCCATACAGGTTGCCGTCGCCCCAGCTGGCCATTTGGTAGAGCGTAAACATGGGGATGGCACCTAATTGGTCTGCCCGTGTTGCATGAATGCCCACGTAAGCGCCCCTGGGGCTGTTCCACTGGTCCCATGAATAGGTGTAGTTGCCCAAGCCCACCAGGTAGTGCTCGTAGATGTCGGGTGTGAGGGCCTGGTTTTGCACCGACGACACCGGCAGGTTTCCCCCCAGTCCCACCAGCAGCCGTTTTGATTTGCCCCATTTTTGAACCAAGACACCTGCGCGTTCGTTCAGCGGGTAGGACGACACAGGGGTGTTCGCCACAGGTGCGGGTGCGGGCGTTGGCGTGGGTGCCGGCGCAGGTGCAGCCACAGGGGTCGGCGCGGGTGTGGCGGTGGCGGTGCCACCGCCGCCTCCACCACAGGCCGCCAACGAGGCCAGCGCGAATGTGGCACCGAACAAGGCAGCGGCGCGTGCCAGGTGTGGGTGTGTCTGGGGGGGCGTGTTCATCGGGCTCTCCAGCGACAAATGTGCGGGTGTTGGGTGTATGCGGCTATTGTGCAACGGGCTGACCGCAGGGCTGGCCTTGAGTTCCCAGCTTTACGCAGCGCCATTTGGTGCCACTAAACTGCACGCCATGCGCCGCTTCAGCCCTTTTACCTGGTCTTGGCCCCTGCCCGCCTTGTGGGTGTGGTTGCTGGCGTGGGCGGTATTTGTGTTGGTGCGGTTGCTCCACATGCCCCTGTTCCCGTCCTTGTTGCTGGCCACAGCGCTGGGGGTGCTGGGCAGTGTGTGGGCGCGCACACCGGTGCGCCGGGCTGTCATGGCGCTGGGGTTTCCGTTGTCTTGGTGGTTGCTGGCCGGGGGGGCAGGCACCTCGGTGCTGCTGGGCCTTCCTGCCTGGGGCTGGCTGGTGCCGCTGGGGCTGGTCTTGGCGTTGTACCCCCCCACCACCTGGAAAGACGCGCCCCTGTTCCCCACCCCCCGTGCCGCGTTGGACGGCTTGGCTGAACAGGTGCCGCTGCCTCTGGCGGGCCATGTGCTGGATGCCGGCTGTGGCGTTGGCGATGGTCTGATGGCCTTGGAGCGCGCCTACCCCGAGGTGCACCTGCACGGGCTGGAGCACAGCTGGCCCCTGCGGGTGCTGTGTGCCCTGCGCGCGCGCCATGCGCATGTGCGTCAAGGTGACATGTGGGCACAGGACTGGTCGCGCTTTGACATGGTGTATCTGTTCCAGCGGCCCGAAACCATGCCGCGTGCCTGGGCCAAGGCGCAGGCCGAACTTCGCCCAGGCGCGTGGCTGGCCAGCCTGGAATTCGCCGTGCCCGACGTGGCCTCCACCCTCACCTGGACCTGCCCCGATGGCCGCCCACTGTGGTTGTATCAGCCTCACCCAGATTGATCAAAAATAATAGCTGTCTACGCAATATCAAAAAGCGTAAAAGTCATAAAAAGCTATAAATTTACTGGGTGTTGTGGGCGGGGGTGCGGGCTGATGCACTGCAGACCCGGTTGCGCCCCGCGTGTTTGGCGTCGTAGCAGGCCTCGTCGGCCAATTTCATGGTGGCGGACCAGTCCTGTTGGGGTGCAGCAGCGTCAAACGCCACGATGCCAATCGACGTGCCCAATTGGAAGTGCTGCCCTTGCCACTCAAAGGTGAAGTCGTGCACGGTTTGCCGCACGCGTTCCGCCACGTCAGTGGCGGCGCTCAGCGGCATACCGTGCAGCACGATGGCAAATTCATCGCCCCCCAAACGGGCCACCAAGTCTTGGGGGCGGGTGCTGTTGCGAAAAATGTCGGCCAGGCGCTTGAGCACCGCGTCCCCCGCAGCATGCCCTGCCTGGTCGTTGACGGGTTTGAATTTGTCCAGGTCAATCAGCATCAGCGTGTGAACGGGCGCGGTGGCCGATGACGTTTGGCGCCAGTGGCTCAGTGCATCGTCAAATCCCCGACGGTTGAGCAGACCGGTGAGAGCATCGTGCCCGGCAGCAAAATCGGCGCGCGCTTTGTCGCGGGCCAGCACCAGCTCGGCGCGAGAGATGGACCGCGTGACCACCACGCCCAGCACCAGCCCCAGCAGAAAAATGCCTGCACCCATGCCCCACAACACAGAGCGGGCCTGGTCGTGGGCATGCCGCGCGCGTTGCTGGGCCTGCACGGTCAAGGCGTGCTGGCTGTCGCCAAAGCGCTGCAACGAGGCCACCAGGTCGCGTTGCAGCGCAAACACACGGTGTGTGTCCATGTCGGCCCGTGCCTGATGGTCTTCGCCCATCAGCAGGTGCTGCACCACCTGACGCTGGTGCTGGCTGAGTTCAACAGCGCCATTCAGCACTGCTTCCAGGCTCTGTCGGCCAGCCGGGTCGAGCTGGGTGGCGCGCAAGGCATCTCGGGCGCTGCCAAAGGCCAGGCCCTCGGTTTCGAAGGCGCGTGCATCGTCTTCCCGCTCCAGGGGGTCGGGCTGCGCCAGCATTCGCAGCAACAGCACGATGCGGTTTTGTGCCGCCATTTGCATTTGCTGGGTGCGCAGTTCGCGTTCGCCAATGTCCTTCACCACAAATTCGAAATCGGTGGCAATGCTCTGCAGGTGGGTCAAGCCCTCGCGGATCAGCAAGCCCTGCAGCACCAGCAACATCACAAACGCAGCGGCCACCAGGCGGCTGCCACTGGCCGTGCGCAACCACTGCCACCAAATGGGGCGTGGGGAGGGTGGCAAGGGGGCGGTCGATGCAAACATGGTGGCGTCAGAGGCTGAAAATCTTGCCCGGGTTCATGATGTTGTCCGGGTCCAGAGCACGTTTGATGGCGCGCATCATGTCCACCGCGCCGTCGCCCGCCTCGGTGCGCAGAAAGTCCATCTTGTGCAGGCCCACGCCGTGTTCGCCGGTGCAGGTGCCTTGCAATGCCAGTGCGCGGGTCACCAACTGGTGGTTCAGGGCTTCGGCGGTGGCGCGCTCGGTGGGGTGGTCGGGGTCGATCAGGTAGCCAAAGTGGAAGTTGCCATCACCCACATGGCCCACCAGAAAGTACGGAATGCCGCTGGCGTCTGCCTCGGCCACCGAGTCCAGCAGGCAATCGGCCAGGCGGCTGATGGGCACGCAGGTGTCGGTGGTGATGGCGCGGCAGCCGGGGCGGCTTTGCACGGCGGCAAAGTAGGCGTTGTGCCGGGCCGTCCACAGACGGGTGCGCTCTTCGGGAGTGGTGGCCCACTCGAACGACTCGCCACCGTGTTCTGCCGCAATGTCTTGCACCAGTTCGGCCTGCTCTTTCACACTGGCGGGTGAACCGTGGAATTCCATCAGCAACAGCGGTTCTTCGCGCAGGTTCAGCTTGCTGTGGGCATTGACGGCGCGCACCGAGGCAGCGTCGATCAGCTCACACCGGGCAATGGGTATGCCCATCTGGATGATGGTGATGGTCGTGCGCACGGCCGCCTCAATGCTGGGGAACGAGCAGGTGGCAGCTGAAATGGCCTCGGGCAACGGGTAGAGCTTGATGGTCACCTCGGTCATGATGCCCAGCGTGCCTTCGCTGCCCACCATCAGGCGCGTCAGGTCGTAGCCGGCGCTGCTTTTTTTCGCGCGCGTGCCTGTGCGGATGACGTTGCCCTGCGCCGTCACCACCTCCAGGGCCAGCACGTTTTCGCGCATGGTGCCGTAGCGCACGGCGTTGGTGCCGCTGGCGCGGGTGGCAGCCATGCCGCCGATGCTGGCGTCGGCCCCCGGGTCGATGGGGAAGAACAGGCCCTGGTCCTTCACGGCCTCGTTCACGGCCTTGCGGGTCACGCCGGGTTGCACGGTCACGGTCAGGTCTTCGGCGTTGACGCTGAGCACTTTGTTCATGCGCGCCACGTCAATGCTGATGCCGCCCTGCACCGCCAGCAGGTGGCCTTCCAGCGACGAGCCCGTACCGAACGCGATGACCGGCACCTTGTGTGCGGCGGCCAGCTTCACGGCATCGGCCACGTCGGTGGTGCTTTCGGCAAACACCACCGCGGCTGGTGGGGGGATGTGTGTGAAGGGTGACTCGTCGCGCCCGTGCTGTTCGCGCACCGCCAGGCCAGTGGCGCAGCGCGCACCAAAGCGGGCTTGCAAGGCGGCCAGCATGGCGGCGGGCACCTCGCGAATATCGGTGGCGGGCAACACGTGTGAGGGACTTGTGGGGGCGTTCATGGCAGTGGGGGTGGGCGCGAGCGGATAATGAAATTGATTATCCCCAGCCCCACCCCCTCCCGCCAGCGAGCTTGCCCCCTCCCATGACATTTCAGAGACTGACCGCCCTGGTGGTGGATGACCAGGAACTGATGCGCTCGGTCACCACCAACCAGTTGCGTGCCATGGGGTGGGGCAAAGTGCTGAACGCCAAAAACGGTGCCGATGCCCTGAAGCTGGTACGTAGCCAGCGCATTGACGCGGTGTTGTCTGACTGGAACATGCCCGTCATGAACGGTGTGGAGTTTTTGCGAGCGCTGCGGGCTGAAGACCGGTTCGCCCGCCTGCCGTTTCTGATGATCACTTCTGAAACCGAGCGTGGTCGCATACAGGACGTGATCACCGCCGGGGTGAGCGGGTTGCTGGTGAAACCCTACAACGCCACCACGCTGCGCGAGCGCCTGGAGCGGGCGTTGCACCAGGTGCCCGCCACCGCCACACCCTCGCCCAACATACAGAGCAGTTACGCCAACCCTGGTGGTGTGCCCGCGCAAGGCATGGACGCCGCCACCCTGCCGCCCACCCGCCTGCTGGTCGTGGACGACAACCCCACCAGTCTGGCCGTGCTGAACAAGCTGTTTGCCGACGACTATGCCGTGACCACCGCCACCGGCGGCTTGGCCGCGCTGGCCGCCTGTGCCGAGGGCGCCCTGCCTGATCTGGCGCTGATGGACGTGCAAATGCCCGACATCAGCGGCTTTGAGGCCGTGCGCCGTTTGCGCGCCCAACCCGCGTTGGCCAACATCCCGGTCATGTTCGTCACCGCTGACGACAGCGACGCCGCCCGCACCGAAGGGCTGGGGCTGGGCGCGGTGGATTTTGTGCATAAAACCATGCCACCCCGGTTGCTGCGCCAGCGCGTGCGCAATTTTTTGCGCATCGTGGACATGCGCAAGCAGTTGCAAAGCGAATACGACGCCATGCTGGAGAGCACGCGCTTGCGCGAAGAGGTGGAAAACCTCACCCGGCACGACCTCAAGGGCTCGCTTTCGGGCATTGCCGCGATGGTGGGCAGCCTCGCCACCGAAGACGACATGCCCGGCCGCCACGTTGGCACACTCAGGCTGGTGGCTGATGCGGCGCAGCAGGCGCTGCACTCTGTCAGCCTGGGGGGGGAGCTGTACAAAATGGAGACGGGCCGTTTCAAGCTGACGGCCACACCCGTGGCGCTGGGCGAAGTGCTGCGCCGGGTGGTTGAGCTCGCGCGCGCAGCCTTTGCCGACAAGCACCTCACCGTGGTGGTTGACGTGGACGTGCCCGTGGGCCAGCCCCTGCCACAGGCTGTGGGTGACGAGTCTCTGTGCCAGTCTCTGTTCCAGAACCTGGTGAAAAACGCCTGCGAGGCCGCGCCAACCCACAGCACCGTTACCGTCACGCTGAAAGACGGAGACCCGCTGTGCGTCGAAGTGCACAACGTCGGTGCCGTGCCGCTGCCGATACGGGCCACCTTTTTTGACAAGTTTTCCACGTCTGGCAAAGACCGTGGCAGCGGCCTGGGCACCTATTCCGCACGCCTGCTGGCCGTCGCCCAGCGCGGCCGCATTGCCATGCGGACCAGTGATGCCGACAACAGCACCACCCTGAGCGTCTGGTTGCCCCGACAACCCGATGAAGCACTGGACCTGCGCGCACCGGCCAGGGCCTGACACTTACTCACCCTTTAAATCAATCACACACCATGGGCAACCGACTCACCCAAATCGCTACCCGCACCGGAGATGCCGGTACCACAGGCCTGGGCAACAACCAGCGCGTCAGCAAAAACAGCCTGCGTGTGCACGCCATGGGCGATGTGGATGAGCTCAATTCCCACATTGGCGTGTTGCTGTGCGAAGACATGCCACCTGTTGTGCGCGAGCTGCTGGTGGACATACAGCACCAACTCTTCAACCTGGGCGGCGAACTGAGCATTCCCGGCTTTGAGCTGCTGAAAGCGGACGCGGTGTTGGCGCTGGATGAAGCGCTGGCCACGTTCAATGATCCCCTGCCCCGCCTGCAGGAGTTCATCCTGCCCGCCGGCACCCGCGCCGCCTCGCTGGCCCATGTGTGCCGAACCGTGGCTCGGCGGGCCGAGCGCCAAGTGGTGGCCTTGGGCAACGAAGAATCGCTGAACGACACCCCGCGCCAGTACCTGAACCGCTTGAGCGATCTCATGTTTGTGCTGGCCCGCACCCTCAACCGCCATCGCACCGATGGCAGCATGGGCGACGACGTGTACTGGAAAAGCCAGCGCATGGCAGCCGGTGGCGCTGACGAGCCTGCCGCAACATGATGCCCACCCGGCACCTGCCGCTCAGCGTACAGGGCGTGCTGCTGGGGCTGGCCGTATTGGCGGCGTCACCGCCAGCCTGGGCTGCCACATCGACCCAGACCCTGGTGTGCGATGTGTCCTACCTGCCCAGCCGTGCCAACTGGGTGCGTACCGTGACGGTGGACTACGACGACAAACGCCTGCGCGGCGTGGCGGTTGATGGCGTGGCTGTGCACAGCTTTGCCGTCAGCGGGACGGTCATCCTGACATCTCAGGACAACGAGCGCATACAGCTGGATGTGGCCCAGTTGGGCTGGACCAGCGACTTCCGTGGGTTGGCCTCAGGCCAGGGCCGTTGCCAACGGGAAAACATGTGATGGAAATGGCACTTGCCGCTTGATTGGCAAGGATTTTCAGCTACTTATTTGGTATTGGCGTGCATTACGCAGGCGCACAGGTGGCGCCCGCATCGGGTGTTTGCGGTGGCAGCAGCCCCAGGTGTGCTGCACGGAACACGGCTTCCGAACGGCTGCTGACACCCAGGGCCTTGAAAGCGGCGGCCAGGTGGGTTTTCACGGTGCTTTCGGCCACCAGCAATTCCCGGGCGATGGTTTTGTTGGGCTTGCCCTGCACCAGCTTCAGCAGGCATTCCATTTGGCGGGGAGACAGTCCGGCGACCGCCTGGGCCACGCTTTCATCGATGCTCTGGCTCGCCAGTGCCGAGGCAGGCAGGTAAACGCCCCCGGCCAGCATCGTTTCCAGGGCCTTGAGCATGGTGGGCGTGTCGGCCGATTTGTGTATGAAGCCCGCCGCGCCTTGTTCGACGAGTTCGCGCACCAGCCCGGGCCGCGCGTCGCCCGACAGCATCGCCACCGTGGATTCAGGATGCGCCTGCAGCACTCGGATGAGCCCTTCGTTGCCTTGGCTGTCGGGCAAGGCGTAGTCGAGCAGGATGAGGTCAAACGGCCCCTGCGTCTGGACGGCCTCGGCAATGCTTTGTGCGGTGGCACAGGCCAGGCTGGCGTCCAGATCCTGGAGCAAAAAGCGCAAACCCTGTGAAAAAAGCACGTGGTCGTCAACCAAGAGGGCGCGCATGTGAGTCCGTGTTGTGTTCGATAACGTACCGACCATTGTAGGTCTCAGTGTTCATCACTGTCGTCCGAGAACTCCTGCGCAATGGCCAGAAACGCCTGCTGGCACACCACGAAGGCATCGACCACGTCCGGGTCAAAGTCCCGCCCCTTGCCTTCCAGGATGATGGCCACTGCCTCGTCGTTGGGGAAAGCGGGTTTGTACACACGTTTGCAAATCAGCGCGTCGTACACGTCGGCCAGTGCCATCAGCCGTGCCGCAATGGGTATTTCGTCGCCCGCCAGGCCCAGCGGGTAGCCGCTGCCGTCCCATTTTTCCTGGTGCGAGTGGGCAATTTGCTTCGCGCATACCAGGAACGGCACCTCGTGACCCAAGCGCCGTTCGGCCGCCTCGATGGTGTCGCGGCCAATGGTGGTGTGGGTTTTCATGATCTCCATCTCGTCCGCATCCAGGCGCCCCGGCTTGAGCAGGATGCGGTCGGGAATGCCCACTTTGCCGATGTCGTGCAACGGGGCAGACTTGAACAGCAGGTCGATCTGTGCATCCGTCAGGTAGGCTGAAAAGCGCGGGTGCTGCTGCAGTTGCCGGGCCAGCACGCGCACGTAGTGTTGGGTGCGGATGATGTGCTGGCCGGTTTCGTTGTCGCGTGTTTCGGCCAGTGACGCCATGGTGAGGATGGTCACTTCCTGAATGTCTTTCACCTCGGCGGTGCGGCGTTCCACCTCGTGCTCCAGGTAGGTGGCCTTGTCCACCAGAAAGTCGCGCGCCGCCTTGAGTGCGAGTTGGGTGCGCACGCGCGTCAGCACGATGGGTGGGCTGATGGGTTTGGAAATGAAGTCCAGCGCGCCCAGCTGCAGGCCCCGCTCTTCGTCTTCCATCTGGCTTTTGGCAGTGAGAAACACCACCGGGATGTCGGCGGTGGCTGGGTTGGCCTTGAGCCGCTGGATGACTTCATGGCCGTCCATGCCCGGCATCATCACGTCCAGCAAGATGAGGTCTGGCGGCCGGGGCCCCTGTGCAATCTCCAGTGTGCGTTGTCCGCTGCATGCCACGCGCAGCTGGTGTTCGTCCTTCAGCAGGTCCACCATCAGCGTGAGGTTCACAGGGGTGTCGTCCACCACCAGCACGGTCCGGCGTGTGGTGTTATCAGCGTTGTCCCGCCCGTCGCTGGTGTCGCTGCCAGGGCTGTAGCCCAGATCGGCCAACAGACGAGCCGCCTCGGGCAGGCGGTAGCGGCGCAGTGCACGTGCCAATGCCATCCATGCTGGGCCCGTACGGCGTTTCAGCACAGCGTCTTTCTGCTCCAACAAGGCCAGTGCGGCCGGGTCATCGGTTGACGCCAGTTGCGCCATGCGGTGGCACAGCTGTGCGTCGGCGCTGCCGTCGTGGGGATCTGGGGCCCGCCAGGTTGAAGGCTCTGTGGCAGTGGGTGGGACTGTCAACGCCCACGAGGCCTCATGCGCCAGCGCCGACGCCGAGAAGCTGCCGGTGTCGTTCATTCCAACACCGGGCGCAGCAGGCAGGTCGAACCATGCGGTGAACCAGAAGGAAGAACCCAAGCCCAATTCGCTGTTGACACCCACACTGCCATCCATCAGTTCCGCGAGCTTCTTGGAAATGGCCAGCCCCAGACCCGTGCCGCCATACTTGCGGGTGGTGGAGGTATCGGCCTGGCTGAAGCTTTTGAACAGGCGGCCCAGTTGTTCAGGCGTCAAACCGACACCCGTGTCTTGTACGGTGAACCGCAACTGCACGCGTTTGGGCTGTTGGTCCACCGACTCGATGTCAAGCTGTATCGTGCCTTCATCGGTGAACTTGATGGCGTTGCTGATGAAGTTCACCAGGATTTCGGTCACCCGAAGTGCGTCACCCAACAGGCGCGGCGGGGTGTTGGGAGCCATATTCACGCGCAGGTTCAGGCCCTTGGCCGTGGCTTTGTCGGCATTCATGGCGTGTACGCTGTCGAGCACGGCTTTCAGGCTGAATTCGGCTTTTTCAAGCACCAGCATGCTCGCCTCGACCTTGGAGAAGTCGAGCACCTGGTTGATCAGACCGTGCAAGTGCTGGCTGCATTGCTGGATCACCTGCACGTAGTCGCGCTGCTTGTCGCTCAGGTCGGACTTGAGTGCCAGATAGCTCATGCCCATGATCGCGCTCACAGGCGTGCGCACTTCATGGCTGATGTTGGCCAGAAAGTCTGATTTGAACTGCGTGGCTTCCTCGGCCACCCGCTTTTCGGCCGCAAGTTGCGCCAGCAGCGCATCGTTTTCAAAGCGCATGCGCAGTGATTCGCGCAGGTTGTCGGCCATCTGAAGAGAGAGCTTGCTCAGCATCAGACCCGCGCCCAACAGTGACAGCGCCAAAGGCAAGTGTGTGGAGTCGCGAGTGAGCCAGAACGTACAGGCCGACAGCAGGTTGACCCATGCGCCGCTGACAAACGTGGTGGGGTGGGTGGCTGCATTGACCAAGGCCGCACCCACGTACACCAGTTGCAGCGCAGTGGCCAGTTCAGCCACGCCCACATGACCATCCCAGCCCAGCCACCACACCGTGGAACCACACAGTGCCTGGTTGATCACGGTCATCCACCACAGGCGTACCTGCAATTGGCGCAACTCGTTTGCGTTGGCTCCGGGCAAGGCTGCCACTACCTGGCGCGACACGCGCCAGTTAACCTCCGCCATGGCCATGAACGGCAAGGCCCACCACAACAGGTTATCCAGCGCAACGGAGTCGCGCAATGAAAACACCGTGGCGGCACAGACAAACCACACGGCAAACTTGGCTTGAATGGATTGCGTGGCCCGCAACTGCAACGAGGCGCGCGCGGTTTCCACGTCGAGCAACGCGGGCGCATTCAGAGACAGTAACCCCCAGCCGGTTGTCACATGCATGCTCGAGTGTTTTGAAAAGCCTTGGGAGCTACCCAGATGTCAGACACACCGTTGCGCCGGGTCCAACCCGCCGAACAATGACTGCACGAGTTCAATGATGCCCTAGTTCGCGGCGTACCGGAACGTGGGTCTGAACACCCGCCGGGGGATTTTCGGCAGCACGACCCGGTGTCCGTGCTGGCGGGCAACGGACTGGGCGGTGGATCGCTCATCAACAGCGGCGTCACACTCCAGCCAGACCCGGCTGCAGGCGGCCCGGTTTGTAGCGGCCACCTATCTGCACAAGTTCCTGGCGCTGGAGCCGTTGGGCCACGCCAAGGAAGACTGCGCGAGCGTACCCTTGAGCATCGCGTCTGACGACCAGGCCAGCAGGCACCGCCCGACTGTGGCTCTGGTCGCGGAGGCGCGCCAGGTCACTAAAATGACGCTGGCACCAGGAGAGGCCGGTGGCTGGCCTTCGCGGGTGGAGGTGTTCGGCGAGGGTGGCGTCCAGAACGCCCAAGCCGTGCTGAATCTGTCAGCTTGTCTCGAGGTTGCGCACCTTTGCGGTGCGGATCTTGCTTGCGCGTCCCGTGTTCCGGTTCGGACCGGTCAGCATCCGGTCGATCGGCCGGCGGGTGAGTCCATACAAGGCAGGTGAACGTGTTCGGAAAAATCTCTTCTTGGCTGGGCCGACTGAGCGTGGGGCGCAAGCTCATGCTCATCTATTTGCTGGATTTGTCGGCCGTCATTTACGTGTCTGGCATCCTTATCCACGAAAAATTCCAGGCCATCGATTTCACCCGCAAGGAATTGGTGGGCACCGTCTACACCCGGGCGGTCAGCACAGAACTGATGTCGCCGTTTGTGCCACCTGGCACACGTGTGGCACCCGATGCCGAGCGCCTTGATGACGTGCGCACACGGTACGACGAGTTGCTGCACACCGATGTGTTGTCTGCCGCTTTTGTGGCCGCTGTGCAGTCCATCCCACCCCAGGGGGGGGAGGATTCTGTGGCCAGTGCAGCCGTGTTGCGCACAGGCCGTGAGTTGCTGACAGCAGTGGGCAACCAGTCCAACCTCATCCTCGACCCCGATCTGGACAGCTACTACGTCATGTCGCTGGCGGTGTTGCGCTTCCCCGAGTTGCTCCATGTGTTGCACGACACCCGCCAACTCTTGCTGCCCAACCCCAGCCGCTTGACTCCCCAGGACCTGAGTGTCCAGCGGTTGACGGCTGCCGGGCGGCTCGATGCCGTGCTACAAGGCATGGAGGCCGACTACAACCAGGCCTGGCTGGCCGGCGACAGCGTTTTGCAGGCCCGACTGCACACCAGTCGCCAGACACTCAAAGCCAACGCCGAGGCTTACCTGGCCGAGGTGCGTGCCTTGGCCGAGCCGAGCCATGGCACGCCCGGCGACCCGGTCCTGTGGCAGGAGTCCCATCGGTCCACCCTGCTGGCGCTCGATGCCGCCTGGCATGACAGCCTGAACGAGCTGACCCGCTTGCTGGACGCGCGCGTGTCACACCTCTTCGGGCGCATGTGGTTACACCTGGGCACGGCACTCGCCTTGCTGGCTTGCATATTGAGCCTGGTGTACGTGGTGGCGCGACAAATTGCCAAGCCCTTGCAGAGCCTGGCCCATGTGGCCGACGAGGTGCGGCGCAGTGCGAACTACAGCCTGAAGGCGCAGTGGGACAGCAGCGACGAAATCGGCCGCTTGTTCACCGCATTCAACGACATGCTCGCCCAACTCGACCGTGACCGCTTGGTGCAACAGGAACTGGCTGCCAGCAGCCGCGCCGCCGCCGCGCAGCGCGAGCTGCTGGAGGCGTTTCCCATCCCCATGGTGCTGACGTCGGTGCCAGACCACGAGGTGTTGCACGCCAACGGTCCGGCCCAGCAGTGGTTGGCGGGGCGCACCACAGACCCGTGGCGTACCGGCCTGGAGCCGTCGGTACGCAACCGCTTCTTCCAGCGACTTTCCGATCGCGGGTCGGTGGACGAGTTCGAGGTGCGCTGGCAGGGCGGCACCGAGCCCTCGTGGGCCGTGCTGTCTGCCCGGCGGCTGAATCACCAGGGCCGCGATGCGGTGCTCACCGCGTTCACACCCATCAACCTGCTCAAGACCATGGAGCAACGGCTGGAGCTTTGGGCGAAGGTGTTTGAGGCATCTTCCGAGAGCATCATCATCATGAATGCGCAGCAGCGTTCTGCCGCAGCACCTCATTTGAATTCCACGAAGTCATTGGTGACGACATCGCCAGCCTGCTCGATGGCCCCGGCCCGGACTGGCCGACGCTGAGCGACAAAGACGCGTGGCAGGGAGAGGTGCGCATCCGCAAACAAACGGGTGGCAGCTACCCGGCGTGGCTGATGGTGTCGGTGGTGCGCGAAGGTGCCACGAGCGGCCAAGTCGGCAATTTCATCGGTATTTCCATCGACATCACCGACCGCAAGGCCAAGGAAGAGCGCATCCGCTTTCTGGCGCAACACGATGTGCTGACCGAGCTGCCCAACCGCTCGCTGTGCCAGCAGCGCCTGGCCGATGCCCTGGAGCAGGCCACCCTCACCGGCGAGCAGGTGGCGGTGCTGTTCATTGACCTCGACCGCTTCAAGCTGGTCAACGATACGCTCGGCCACCACATTGGCGACGGCCTGTTGCGCCATGTGGCGCAGCGCCTGTCGCAGGCAGTGCGGGCCGACGACACCGTCAGCCGCCTGGGGGGCGACGAGTTCGTGGTGGTGTTGCGCCACGTGCTGGGCGAGCAGGAGCTCGACACCATCGTCAACGACCGCCTCATTCCCGCCGTGCGCAAACCCATGGTGGTGGAGGGGAACAAACTCAACGTGTCTTGCAGCGTGGGCGTGGCTCTGTTCCCGCGCGATGCCACCGACCAGGAAGAGTTGATGCGCCGCGCCGATGCTGCCATGTACGAGGCCAAGGCTGCAGGGCGTGACAAGGCACGGTTCTTTTCTCCGGAGACCGACCAGCGTGTGCAGGCCCGCCAGCACATGCAGGCCCAGTTGAGCCAGGCCCTCGCCAACCAGGAGTTCAGCCTGCATTACCAGCCACGTCTGTGCGCCCGTTCCAGGCGGCTTGCCGGTGCGGAGGCCTTGCTGCGCTGGCACAACCCCGTGCTGGGCCATGTGCCTCCAGGAGACTTCATCGGACTGGCCGAAGAAACGGGGCTCATCATGCCCATTGGCCTGTGGGTACTGCAGGAGGCCTGTCGGCAATGGGTGGAATGGCAGGAACTGGGCTTGGTGTCCGACATGCAACTGTCGGTCAACCTGTCGGCTGCGCAATTGGCCGATCCGCAGTTGGTGTCACAGGTGGCGCAGGTGCTGGGGGACAGTGGTTTGCCCGCGCGACGCCTGGAGCTGGAGCTGACCGAGTCGCACCTCATGGACAACCCCGCCGCCGCGCAGCTGCAGGTGTCTGACCTCAAATCGTTGGGCGTGCTGGTGTCGATCGACGACTTCGGCACCGGCTACTCCAGCCTGGCTTATCTCAAGCGTTTTGAGATCGACAAGCTGAAGGTGGACCAGTCGTTTGTGCGCGGCATGCTCGACGATACCGCCGACGCCGCCATTGTTCAGGCCGTGATCGCGCTGGGCCACACTTTGGGTCTGAAGGTGGTGGCCGAGGGTGTTGAAAACCTGCCTACCGCGCAGACGCTGGCAGCCCTCGCCTGCGACGAACTGCAAGGCTATGCGTTTGCCCGACCGTTGCCTCCCCGCGAGTTTGAAGCATGGGTGCGTTCGCAGGCATCAGGTGCCGCCGTGGAGGCCCGTTCCGACCGCCGTCGCCCCAAATGAAACGGCTGAGCCTTCCCGCAAACCCCCGGTGTCTGGCCGCGTCGCGGGTTTGATGTGCATCAGCCGCGCGCAGGGTGGTGCCCGTATGATGGCCACGCTCAGACACCCCATCCCACAAACTGTCCATCCCTTCGCCCATGAGTTCAGACCGCATCAGCCAGGAACTTGACCAGGCCCGCCAGAGCGGCCCTCTGCGCGACATCATCGTTCCACCCTGCCCCGAGTTGCTGGTTGCGCTCAAGGCCGCTACTGCCACAGCCGACCCCGATGTGACAGCCATTGACCGAATTGCCGGGGCCGACGTGGCGATGTCGGCTGCCCTGATCCGCCAGGCCAACAGCCCGCTGTACGCGCTGGAGCACCCGGTGCACGCCGTGGGTCAGGCGCTGACGGTGATCGGTCTCAAACCCGCGGTGGAGTTACTCACCGGTTTTCTGATCCGGCGTGCCCTGCCCACCCATTCGCCGGTGCTGGCCCATTTCTGGGAGAACTCCGCCCGGCGTGCCTTGGCTTGCGAGCACATCGGCACGCGCTTGTATTCGCTGGAGCCTGGTCTGGCGCACAGCTTCGGGCTGTTTTGCCATGTGGGCATCCCGGTGATGATGCAAGGTGTGCGGGGCTATGCCTCCACCCTGACCGAGGCGCTGGCCCGCAAAGACCGCACCTTCACCCAGACTGAAAACGCCAACCACCGTACCGACCACGCCGTGGTGGGGGCCATCGTGGCCAAAACCTGGCATCTGCCGCGCGACGTGGCGGTGGCCATTCGCCTGCACCACGATTTCACCTGCTTGGGCGACACCACGTTTCCCGACACAGTGCGCACTTTGGTGGCGCTGGGTCTGATCGCCGACCAACTGGTCAATCGCCACGAGGGTGTGGCCGAGTCACGTGAGTGGGGTCAACACGGCCAGGCCTGCATGGACCACCTGGAGGTGACCGACGACGAGATCGAGCTGTGGGTGGACGAATTGCACCCCCAGTTCACTGCCGTGACGCTGGGCTGAACGACGCTGCTGCCCTGCCGCATCAGGCAGGCTTGCGGTTCACCATCAGAATGCCGATGGCGACCCCGACCAGCGCCAGCACCAGTTGGGCGGTCAGTGGCTCGCCCAACAACAGCACCCCGAACAGCAGCGCAAACACCGGCGTGAGAAAGGTAAAGCTGGCCATTTGTGTGGCCGGGTAGTGGCGCAGCATCCACATCCAAGCCAGGTAGCTGGCAAACGCGCCCACGGCCGTTTGCAGAAACAACGAGGTCCATGTCCATGCCGAGTAGCTCCAGCCCCAACGCTCCCCCAGCATCAGCGATATCACCGGCACCACTGCCGCCGTGACGGCCAACTGGTAGAACAGGGTTTTTTCTGCACTCGCCTGCGTCAGCCGTGTGGTGCGCAGCGCCAGCGTGGTCAGGCCCCACAGCGCTCCGGCGGCCAGGCCCAGTGTGTCACCCAGCAACTGGGTGCCGGTGGAGTGCCCAAACCCTTCACTGAACGCCAGCCCCACCGCTGCAAACGCCACGCTCAGACCCACCCACTGCCCACGAACCGCGGCAGCAGCAGCGCCACCACAAACGGTGAGGTGTACAGAAACACCGTCAGCCGTGAGGCTGTGGTGTATTGCAGGCCGATGTAGATGCAGGTGAGTTCTCCGGCAAACAGGCTGCCCGCCAGCAACCCTGCACGCAGGGTGCCGTCGCGCCCGAACAGCGCAATGCCCCGCCATGCGCACCAGACCCATAGCATGGCGCTGGCACCGATGAAGCGCAGGGTGGCCTGCCACAGCGGGGGCATTTCGGCCACCGAGCTTTTGATGAGGATTTGCTGCAACCCCCAAAAGGCGCAGCAGGCCAACAGCAGGCCAATGGCCAGGCCATCCAGCCGGGTTTTGCGCTGGGGTACGGTGTGGGGCATGGGAAAACGCGGGTGGTGTCAGAGCGGGTGCTCGGTGTAGAACTTGCCGCCGTGGTACAGCAATGGCGCAGCACTGGCCGAGCCCGTTTCCAGCGGCCCGGCACGGTGGCAGCGTTCCACCTCACCCACAAAAATGATGTGGTCGCCCTCAGCGTGCTGGCTGCGGCTGAAGCACTCGAAGGTGGCCAGTGCCCCGCTCAGCAGGGGCAAGCCGTGTGAGCCCCGGGTGTACGCCACCCCAGTGAAGCGGTCGACGCCCCGTGCAGCAAACTGCTGGGCCAGGGACACCTGTGCGGCGCTGAGCACATTCACCGCGTAGTGCGTGCACGCGCTGAACACGGCCATGGTGCTGGCCGTGCGGGCCAGGCTCCAGAGCACCAGCGGTGGGTCCAGCGAAACGGAGTTGAACGAGTTGGCCGTCAGGCCCACGGGTGTGCCGTCGGGCGCGCACGCAGTGACAACGGTCACGCCGGTGGCAAAGCTGCCCAGCGCGTCGCGAAACTCGCGCTGCGAAAAGCCGGGCGACTGGGCGCGAAGTGGGAAGGCGGGTGCAGGCATGGGCGGGCTCAAATCAATGGAGGCCCATTCTCCGCGAAACACCCGGACCCTTGGGCCCGAGTGACAAAGGCAATTTAGATGATCAAAAATGCCTTTGGTGCTTGTCTGTATTAAACAGTTTGCTATCAGGGCAGCTTGACGCCTGTCGCGGTGATCACGTTCTGGTGTGAGTAATCGGCCCGTGCCGGGCGGCCAATGCTGCCTTTGGCCAGCACGTGGTCCACAAAACTCTGCGTGTAGAGCAGGTAGGTGTTGACGTAGCGACCGGCGTTGAACGCAGTGCCCAGGGTGGTGTACCCATCTTTGCCCGACGCAATGAAGTCGTTGGTGACCAGTACATAGGTTTTGGTCAGGTCGATGGCCGTCCACGCGCCGGTGGCCTTGTTGCGCACCTGCACGTTGGTGAAGCGCTGACCTTTGGCCTTGCTCATGTCCAGGTCCCAGCGCAAGCCAGCCGCATAGGGGTGAGAGCCGTTGGACTGGGCCAGGTCGAGGTAGTTGGCTGTGGCGTCTTCCAGTGTGGAGACCACTTCCTTGCCGGTCAGCTCCAGTTCCACCAGCACGTTGGTGAAAGGCAGGACGGTGAACGCATCGTTCATGTTCAGTGGCTTGGCTGCCAGCGGCACACGCACGCCACCGGCGTTTTGCAGCGCAAAGTCGGCGCGTTTGGCGGCGGACAAGAACGACTCTGCCACCACCTGAGCCATGTCACTGCCCTGGGCCAGCGTGTTGGCAGTCTCGCAGCCAGCGGTACCGGCGCTGCGGTTGGTGGTTTCGCCGGGGGTGCGCACAAGGCACAGAGCCTGCGTGGCCGTGCCGATGGGTTTGGCCTTTTCGGCGGCCACCTGGTCACTGTAGGTTTTCAGGGTGGCGGTGGCCGTCGCATCGGGCGTGACCACCTTCACCAGGGGCTGGTTGGCCGCCAGGTTGGCGATCAGCGTGGTGCGCACGGTGTCTGACACGGTTTGCCACGCGCCAGTCGCGTCTTTGCGCTTGAACTGGTCACCCACCACCAGCGTCGCCTTGCCGCCGCAGCTCTTGACGGCACCGGCTTCGTTGAACTGGACGTTCATCAGGCCCATTGCCTTTGAGTATTCCCACGCCTGACCGATGCACACGGGTTCGCCGTTCTTGTTGGCGGCCACCGTGGGGTATGGGCCCGACGACGAGGTGACACCCACGGCCTTGAAGTCTCCCAGCAGGCTTCACGTCCACATCGGTCAGCTTGGCAGCCATGGCTTTGTCGAGGTCATAGCCCTGGTGGGTGATGGCCACGATGTGGCGCACGCCCTGGGCTTTGAGTTCGTCAATGGCTTTTTGAGCCGAGGCCACTTCGTCGCTGAACACCGTGGTGGCCAGCGGGCGAGAAGAGTTGGTGGTTTTGCCAGCAATGGTGATGCCGATCAGGCCCACCTTCACGCCGTCCACTTCCTTGATGACCCAGGGCTTTAGGTAAGGCGCGCCGCCTGTCGGGGCCAGTGCGGTGCCGGTGGCGGGCCGTACGTTGCTGGAGATGACCGAGGTTTTGCAGGTGCCCTGGGCCAGCTCGTCCAGGAAACCTTTCAGCGTGGCGTCGCCGTCGTCGAACTCGTGGTTGCCTGGGGTGAAGGCGTCGAAGCAGATGGTGTTCATCATCTGCGCGTCGACCTTGCCTTTGAAGAAGGTGTAGTAGAGCGTGCCGGTGTTGGCATCACCGGCGTGGATTTTCAGCAGGTTTTTGGTGCCGGCCAGCGACTTGAACAGCGCGGTCTGGCGGGCAAAACCACCCAGCTCCACCTGGGTGGCCACGCCGTCGAGCGTCAGTTCGGTGGCTGCAAAGGCATCGAGCTGCGAATGGTGGTCGTTGATGTGGGCCACATTCAACTCCAGCGGTTTGAATGTGGGGGCATCGTCGCCTCCACCACAGGCGGTCAGCGCCAGGCCCAGGGCGGTGAATACAGCAGCAGCGGACACGGTTCTCTTCCAGTTCGGGGTGGTCATGGGGCAGGGCTTTCAAGGGTTGAAAACCCGCCAGCATGTGGCGCAACCGTGACAATACCGTGAAACCCCGGCTCAGGCGGTGCGTGCTTCCCAGTGTGCCCGAGGTTTGGGCAGGTTGTAGAACGCAAAGTCCATGGCGGGGCGTGCACCGCTGATGAGTTCAGCCAGCGCTTTGCCCGAACCTGCGCCGTGCGTCCAGCCGAGCGTGCCGTGGCCTGCGTTCACCCACAGTTTGCCCACTTTGGTCGGCCCCATCAGCGGGATGTTGGTGGGGGTGGCTGGGCGCAGGCCGCACCAGAACTGCGGGTCACCGCCCTGCTCGGGTGTGCGTGTGTCGGCCACGCCGGGAAACACTTTTTCAATGCGGCGCACCAGCATTTCGCTGCGGGTGCGGGCCAAGGGGGTGTCCAGCCGCAAGTCGAAGCCACCCAACTCAATGGTGCCGGCCACGCGCAACTGGTTGCCGAGGCGCGAAATGGCGCATTTCACTTGGTCGTCAATCATGCTGACCATGGGGGCTGCGTCCGGCCGGAGCAGTGGCAGCGTGGCGCTGTATCCCTTGCCGGGGTAGATGGGCACGTTCACGCCCACTTGCTTGAGCAGTGCGGTGGTGTAGCTGCCAGCGGCCACCACGAAGACATCGGCCTGCAACTGCCGCAATTGGCCGCTGACGCGGTCGCGCACCTGCACGCTGCTGATCTCGCCGCCGGTCCGGTGCAGGCGCTCGATGTCGTGGTTCATCAGCGATTGCATGCCCCGCTCGCGGCACAGGCGTGCCAATTCTTGTGAGAACACGCGGCAGTCGCCGTGTTCGTCGGTTTCGGTGTAGGTGCCCCCCACGATTTGGTCGGCAAAGCCACGCAACGCTGGCTCGATGCGCAACAGTTCGTCGCGGGTCACCACTTGCCGGGCCACGCCATGGCGGCGCATCACCTCGGCGGCGTCGCCGGCATCGTCAAACGACTTCTGGTTGGTGTAGTAATGGGCAATGCCTTTGGTCAGGCGGTGGTAGCTGATACCGGTGCTGGCCACGATCTCTTTCAGCGCGGTGTGGCTGTATTGCCCCAGCGCCACCAGTTGTGCCACATTGCGTTCAAACGCTGCATCCGTGCACTGCGACAGAAACTGCAGGCCCCATTTCCATTGGGCTGGGTCCAGTTGGGGGCGGAATTTGAGGGGGCCTTCGGGGTCGAACATCCACTTCAGAGCCTTCAGCGGCGCTTCGCGGTTGGCCCAGGGCTCGCAGTAGCTGACCGAAATCTGCGCCGCGTTGCCAAAGCTGGTTTCCAGGGCGGCGTCGGCCTGACGGTCCACCAGCGTGACCTCGTGCCCACGCTGCAACAGATGCCAGGCGGTGCTCACGCCGATGATGCCTGCGCCCAAGACGGTGACTCGCATGATGAAAACCCCACAAAAATTCAGTTCAGGAAGCGGCGAAGTATGAAAAAAAGTGGCGTGCAAGTGAAGCCAAATTAAACTGAATCGATTCACATCACTTTGGCTAATAAAAGAAAGGGGCGTTGGCCATGAGCAGTTTTGACCCGGATGCACTCGAATGCCTGGCCGCCATCGTTGAGGAGGGCGGATTCGAGCGGGCGGCTCAGCGCCTGTCCATCACGCAGTCGGCGGTGTCGCAGCGTCTGCGCTCGCTGGAGGCGCAGGTGGGCACGGTGCTCATCGTGCGCAGTCGCCCTTTGAAGGCCACCGCAGCGGGGCAATTGCTGCTCAAGCACACCAAAATGATGCGGCTGCTGCGCGCCGACCTCGAAAAAGACCTGAAAGAGCTGGCCCCCAGCTCCACCGGCAGTGGCCGTGAGGAAGAGCGCATTTCCGTGGCCATCAACGCCGACAGCATCGCCACCTGGGCCCTGTCGGCGCTCAACACCCTGGCGCTGGCAGGCCTGCCGATTGAAATCATCACCGACGACCAGGACTTCACCCACGAGTGGCTGCGCGAAGGCCAGGTGCTCGGGTGTGTGACCTCTCTCAACCAGGCGTTGCGCGGCTGCCGCATGGAGGCGCTGGGTTTCATGGACTACGTGGCCGTGGCTTGCTCCAGCTACGCGTCGTTGCACTGCCCCAAAGGGCTGACGGCGCACCAGTTTGCGACCACACCGTTCATTGCGTTCAACCGCAAGGACGACATGCAGCGCGAGTTTGTGGCGCATGCCTTTGGCCTGAAACGCGTCACGCTCAAGCAGCTGTTTGTGCCCTCGTCCGAGGCGCAGGTGCGGGCCGTGTGCGCAGGCTGGGGCGTGAGCGTGTTGCCCCGCCTGCTGGTTCAGCCCCTCTTGGACGACGGCACCCTGGTGGACGTGGTGCCCCACCACCGCCAGCCTGTGGCCCTGTACTGGCATTGCTGGAACCTGAGCAGCGGAGTCCTTGACAGCCTCAGCGATGCCCTGCGCTCGACCGCGGTGCACACCCTCAGGCCACCTGCCTGAGCGCGCAAAGCCCGCATCTGCCGCTGACGGCACAATGTCAGGCCCGGTGCGTTGGCCCGGCTTTCGGAGACTTTTCATGAGTTTGTCTGCTGTTGGTTCCCTGGCCTGTTCCCTCCGGTCTCTGGCCATCGCCGCTGTGTGTTGGTCGCTGGGCAGCGTGTGCGCGCAGACGCCGCCAGCGGGGCCCGGGCCGTTGCGCATCGGGCTGATCGGGCCTTTCACTGGTCCGTCTGCCGACTTCGGTTTGCCCATGCACAACGGCGTTCGCCTGGCGGTGGACGAAATCAACGCTGTGGGGGGCTATCTGGGTCGCCCTCTGGAGCTGGTCATCAAAGACGACACCGCCAAGCCCGATGTGGGGCGCAAGCTGTCCGAGGCGCTGGTGGCCGAGAAGGTGCTCGCCACCATTGGTTTTTGCAACACCGGCGTGGCGCAGGTGTCGCTGGAAGTGTTCCAGAAGGCCAAGGTGCCGCTCATCATTCCATGCGCCACCGGCACACCACTCACCGCGCAATACCCAGGGCCCGAGAGCTACATATTCCGCACCTCCGCCAAAGACGGTATTCAGGCCCCGTTTGTGGTGGCTGATGTGGTCAAGCGTGGCTGGACCAAGGTGGCCGTGTTTGCCGACACCACCGGTTATGGCGAGGCTGGGCTGAAAGACGTGGAGGTCGCCCTTGCCACCCACAACCTCAAGCCCGTACATGTGGCCCGTTTCCCCACCGGGGTGAAGGATTTGGGCCCAGATCTGACAGCGGCCAAAGAGGCCGGGGCCAACGTCATCGTGGGCTACACCGTGGGCCCTGAAAACGCTGTCATCGCCAAGGGCCGCAAGGCGCTGAAGTGGGATGTGCCCTTTGTGGGTCCCTGGACGCTGTCGTTTCCGTTTTTCATCGACGGCGCAAAAGACGCGGCGGAAGGCACGCTCATGGTGCAAACCTTCATTGCCGAGCCCAGCAATGAGCGCCGCGCCGCCTTTCTGGCCAATTACGCCCGCAAGTACAAAGCCTCCAAAATCACCGTGCCGGTGGCCGCTGCGCAGGGCTACGACACGGCTTACCTGCTCATGCACGCGCTGTTCGGCGTGCGCGGTGGTCAGCCCGACGGCCCCGCGCTGAAAATGGCGCTCGAGAACATCCAGCGCAATTACTACGGTGTGGTGGCCACCTACGAAAAACCGTTCAGTGCCGCCGACAAAGACGCCGTGACCGCCAACATGCTGTACCTCGGAATGGTGAAAAACGGCAGCGTCACCTTTGCCTACCCTGAAGACGCCAAACGCAACCTGTTTGTGCAGCGCAAGCAGTGATGCGCCGCCGCCGTTTTCTGCAATCTGCGGCCGCTTCTGTGTCGGCACTGGCGGTGGCCCAGGCGCTGGCCGCCCTGGCACGCCCGGCCGCAGCAGCCCCTTCCGTACCAGGCGCGAAATGGCGGGCTGACCCTTTCGCACTCGGTGTGGCCAGCGGGGAGCCCAGGCCCGACAGTGTGCTGCTGTGGACGCGGTTGTATCCCGGCCAGGCCCGGCCCGGCGGCTCGGCCACCGATGCCGAGCAGGCCGCTCATTTTCAAGAAAAATCCGGACTTATCGCTTTACAGACAATCGAAGTCAGCTATGAAGTTTTTGAAGATGATGGCCTGAAGAAGCGCGCTCAACGCGGTGCAGTGGTCACACACGCCGGGCGTGGCTGGAGCGTGCACGCCCGTGTGGAGGGATTGAAGCCCGGGCGGCCTTACTGGTATCGCTTTCACAGTGGCAATGCCACCAGCCCCGTCGGCCGCACCCGCACCGCCCCGGCCCTTGATGCGGCCGTGCAGCGCCTGCGCCTGGCCTTGGCATCGTGCCAGCATTATGAGCAGGGGTACTACGCCGCCCATGCCCACATGGCCCGCGACGACCTCGATCTGGTGCTGTTTGTGGGCGACTACATCTACGAAAGCAGCAACCCGCAGTACCGCATCCGGCCACACACGGGCGGTGTGCCGCAGACGCTGGCGGCCTACCGCGAACGCCACGCGCTGTACAAGCTCGACGCGGATTTGCGCGCCAGCCATGCCGCCCATCCCTGGATTTGTACCTGGGATGACCACGAGGTGGACAACGACTATGCAGCCGGCCAGTCGGCCAAGTATGCGGACCCTGCCCAGTTTCTGGCGCGCCGTGCGGCGGCATACCAGGCATATTTCGAGCACATGCCCGTGATGCCTGGCGGACCTGACACCTGGGGTGGTGCCCACCAGCGCATCCACCAACGCTGGGCCTGGGGCCAGTTGGCTGATCTTTGGACGCTGGACTGTCGGCAGTACCGCACTGTTCAGCCCTGCCGCGATCCGCTCAAAGGCGGGGGCCGCGTCGTGCTCAACTGCGCCGAGCGCGACGACCCACACCGCACCATGCTGGGCCAGGCGCAAGAGCAATGGCTGACAGAAGGCTTGGCTGACTCCCGCCGTCGCTGGCGTCTGCTGGGGCAGAGCACGCAGCTCAGCTCCACCGGCATCGACACCCCATTGGGTCGCACCATCTACACCGATGGCTGGGATGGCTACTCCGCTGCACGTGCCCGCTTGCTGCAGGCGGTGGCCGACATGGGCCAGACCAACGTGGTGATGTTGGGCGGCGACGTGCACCAGAACGTGGCCGCCCAACTGCGTGTGGTGCCCAACGACCCGGCCTCACCCGTGGTGGCAAGTGAGTTTGTGAGCACATCCATCACCACACGTGGCATGGGGGAGGGCGCGCTGACCCGTATCCGGGCCAGCAACCCTGACATCGCCCACGCCCGCAGCGACGAACGGGGTTACACCCGGTTGGACGTGACGCCGCAAAGTGCCACGGCCACTTTCCTGACCACGCCCTTTCCCGCGCAGGTCGACGCGCCGCTGAACGTGCAGGCGGTGTATGTGGTGGACACAGGGCATGCCGGTGTCCACCCTGCCTGAGGGGTTGTAGCGCTCACAGGTGCTGCGTTGGCAGGCCAAACGCCAAATCGCTTTTTAAACTGCAAAGTTTTTCTGCGACCTCACCGTAAGGTTTCTGGCCGTGTGGTTCAATAGAGGTCGTTTGTAAAGGCACGTTCACCGCATGGTCACCACAGTCACCGCCCCCAAGCCATCAGCACCGCCCAAAAAAGCCAGTTTTCGCGAAAAGATGCACCAGGCACGGGAAGACGCCATCGTGTCGGCCGTCAACCGCCTGCTGGCCGAGAGAGGCTTTGAGGGCATGACCGTTGACGAGGTTGCGGCCGAGGTGGGTGTGGCAAAGGCGAGCCTGTACAAACACTTTCCCAGCAAAGAACATCTGGCCGCTGCAGCGATGGTGCGCATACTGCAGCGCACGTTGGAGCACATGGCCACCTTGCCGCCTCAGCTGCCGGCACACGAAAAACTCAAAAGCGTGGTGCGCTGGGCCATGCAGGTGCACCTGGCGGGTGAAATGCCCCTGCTCCCCACCGAAAACTCCACCTTGCGCTCCACCTTGATGGCACATGGTGCCTACCTGGATGCTTTGGTTGAGGTGAGCGACGGACTGGGCACCTGGATTGGCGAGGCTCAGGCCAGCGGGGCACTCAACCCCACCACGCCCCCCATTGTGGTGTTGTACACGCTGTTTGCGCGGGCATGCGATCCGGTGTTGGGCTTCATGAAAGCGGCGGGGCAACACACCACCGATGAAATCGTGGAGTGGGTGCTGGCCACCTGCTTCAACGGCCTCAACACCCGCTGACGCATCAGCGCTGGGTGGGTGCCAGCCCAGACCAGAGTTCATCCAGGTCGGGAAACTTCCACTTGTCAGGGTCTTCGCGACCCAGAATTTTCACCCGGCAGTTGTGGGCCGACAAGTCGAGCATTTCGGGTGTGACCCGTTGTGCTGAACGTGTCGAGAAAAACACCTTCACCATCGGCTTGAGCAAGGAGCCCGGGGTTTGGTCGGTGACCACCGCGAGTTTGTTGTTGTCCAGAAGCACCAGCGAGCCTGTGGGATAGATGCCCAGGCTGCTCACAAAGGCCTGGAAAATTTTGGGGTCGAAGTGACCGTTGGCCCACGAAGCCATTTGCTTCAATGACTGCGCCGGGTCCCAGCCTGCCTTGTATGGACGGTTGCTGGTGATGGCGTCGTACACGTCGCACACCGCGCCCATTTTGGCGAGGCGGCTGATCTGGGCGTCTACCAAGCGGTGGGGGTAGCCCGTTCCATTGGTTTTTTCGTGGTGGTGCAGGCACACATCAATGGCGGCCGGGTCGGTGGTGCCGCTCTCCTGCAAGATGCGCACGCCTGCTTCCGGATGGCGCTTGACGAGGTCAAATTCTTCGTCAGTGAGCTTGCCAGGCTTGTTCAACACGTCAAGGGGAATGGACATCTTGCCGATGTCGTGAAGCAAGCCTGCGAAACCGGCTGCCCGCGTATCCGCGTCGTTCAGGCCCATTTGTTTGGCCAGGGCCACCATCAGGGCACACACTGCCACCGAGTGCATGTAGGAGTAGTCGTCTGCGGTTTTCAGCCGTGCCAGGCTGATGAGCGCGCCGCCATTGCGGCTCACGGAATCGGTGATTTCTTCCACCACCTGCCGTGCCACCACGGTGTCCACGGCGCGGCCCATTCGTGTTTCCTGGAACATCGAAGTGACAGCCCCCGTGGCTTGGCGACAAATGGCGGCAGCGCGGGCAAACTCCTTGTGCGAGGCCACTTTCTGCTGCGAAAACGCCACGGGGCGGTCGTACATGACCGCCTGCTCCATGGCCTCTGCCACGGCGACTTCTTCAGGGCTTTCCGGCTCTGGTTGCTGGGGCACCTCAGGGGGCACATCCAGCCCCTTGCCGGTGTCGATGATCACCTCGCGCACCGCGCTGGTCAGGATGTTCTGCAGATCTTTCGGGTCGGTTACCACAAACTGGCCGCGCCAGAAAGGGTGATCCATCCAGGAGCCACAGAACTCCTTGATGTGCATTCCCATGCAGACATCTTCAACCCGGATTTTTTTCAGCATGGCTGGGGAGACAAATGGGTCAACAACGGCTCAACGCACCAGCAACACCGGCACTGAGCAGTGGGCCAGCACCTGCGTGGCGACCGAACCCATGACCAGGTTGCCCAACGCACTGTGGCCGTGTGAACCCATCATCACGAGGTCGAAGTCGCCCTCGGCCGCCGCTTGGGCTATCAGCTCGCCGGGCTGCCCCACTTTGTAGACAACCTGCGGCGTGATGCCATGGCGCGCCAAAAACTTCACCACGGGTGCCGCAACCTTGGCGGTCTCTTCTTCGTAGTAGCTTTTGGCGATGTCTGCTCCCACAGCGGAACGTGCACGTGGCGGCAGTGCCCCGATGGCGGTAAAAGCAGTGAACACGTTGTGCGACCCGAACATTTCGGGATGCGTGGTGAGATAGGCCAGCATCTTTTTGGTGAATTTGCTGCCATCCACTGCGAGCAGGATTTTCATGTGGGCTCTCCGAGGTTCGGTGCGATGTTTGAGTGTAAGCCGAGTGGGCCCTCGCGCTGCTCTGGCGTACTGTGAACGCCAACCGGCAGCCCACAGCGTGTGGGGTTATATGCTGCACTGCACCAATTTCAGGGAAAACCCTTATAGTGATGCAGTGCTCCACAAGATCACCCCCCTGTTTCCCTTTGGAGGTCCACCGTGTCAGTTCCTGTATTCAGTCCCAGTTCCTACCCTGCCAAACCCCTGATGGGCCCCTCCTTGGCTGAACCCGTGCCCACTGATGTTTCGCAGTCTGCCTCCACCGGCATGGGGCGAGACATGGTCCAAGGCCTCGCGCTGGTGATGATGGCAGCCGTGTTGGCCGTGCTCGTGTTGCTGACAGACCGCCTTTTGCTGGACCGAACGGGCGTGGGCCACGTGTTGGGCGGTCTGGTGTTGTGGTCTGTTTTGTTGGCCGCTCTGCTGATGTTGTCCAGGGTGTCGGTTTTTGCGTCGCACGCAGTGCTGACTTGGCTGGACCGGGCGGCATTCGAGCGTGCCCGCTCGCGTTCGCGAACCCGCCAGGGCACACCTACTCCCTGAGAATGGTTCAGAGCAGGGGCTGAAATCACGAAAACCAAGGCTACACGGCAGAGCAGGCTGGGCCTGGGCACATGCTGACTGTCTTGCCCGAACACTTGCGCCAGAAGGTACTGGACGGCAATATGGCGTGTTGAGTGTGTCGCCGACATGCCATTGTCCGACGGGCATAAACGAAGCGCCGTAAGCAATTGGTGCATTCCATGCCGTCTTTGCCGACGAAAAAGCCGCTGTGAAGCGGCTTTCTTGTTAGTGACTCCGTGTTGACTGCTCAACGGGAGATTGTTTCCCGCTGTTCAGGCGTTCAGGCGGTCTTGGATGCGCGCCTTGGTCTCCTCGAGTGCCTTCGGAAGGTGGTAAGCGAGTTGGGCAAACAGTTCATCGTGCAGGGCCAGTTCCTGCGTCCAGGCGGCCTTGTCTATGCTGGTCACGGTGTTGAACTGCTCTTGCGTGAAGTTCAGGCCATTCCAGGTGATTTCACCGTAGGTGGGGCTGGTGCCGAAGATGTTCTGGGTGCCAGTGGCCTGGCCCTCCAGTCGGTCGATCATCCACTTCAGCACGCGCATGTTTTCGCCGTAGCCGGGCCACACGAACTTGCCGTTGTCGCCCTTGCGGAACCAATTCACGCAGAACACGCCAGGCAGCTTCGCGTTGGCGGCTTCCAGTTTGGTGCCCATGTCCAGCCAGTGCTGGAAATAGTCGCTCATGTTGTAGCCAGCAAATGGCAGCATGGCGAAGGGGTCGCGGCGTACCACGCCTTGAGCGCCAAAGGCAGCAGCGGTGGTCTCAGAGCCCATGGTGGCTGCCATGTACACGCCTTCGGTCCAGCTTTGCGCCTGGGTCACCAGCGGTACCGTGGTGGAGCGACGGCCACCAAAGATGAACGCGTCAATGGGCACACCGGCGGGGTCGTTCCACGCGCTGTCCAGCGCGGGGTTGTTGGTCGCGGCCACGGTGAAACGCGAGTTGGGGTGTGCAGCCTTGGCACCGGTTTCCTTGGCAATGGCGGGCGTCCAGTCTTTGCCTTGCCAGTCGATCAGGTGCTCGGGCACGCTGCCGGTGTCGTGCTCCATACCTTCCCACCACACGTCGCCGTCGTCGGTCAGGGCCACGTTGGTGAAGATCACGTCCTTGTCCAGGCTGCGCATGCAGTTGGGGTTGGTCAGCATGTTGGTACCGGGCGCCACGCCGAAATAACCCGCTTCTGGGTTGATGGCGTACAGGCGGGTCTGGCCGTCAGCATCCACGCGGGGCTTGATCCAGGCAATGTCGTCGCCGATGGTGGTGACTTTCCAGCCGTCGAAACCTGCAGGGGGCACCAGCATGGAGAAGTTGGTCTTGCCGCAAGCGCTGGGGAAGGCCGCTGCCACGTGGTACTTCTTGCCTTGGGGATTGGTCACACCCAGAATCAGCATGTGCTCGGCCAGCCAGCCTTGGTCGCGGCCCATGTTGGATGCAATGCGCAGCGCAAAGCACTTTTTGCCCAACAGTGCGTTGCCGCCGTAGCCCGAGCCGTAGCTCCAGATTTCGCGGGTTTCGGGGTAGTGGACGATGTATTTGGTCTTGGGGTTGCAAGGCCAGGCCACATCTTGTTGGCCGGCTTCCAGCGGCGCGCCCACGGTGTGCATGCAGGGCACAAACTCGCCGTCCACGCCCAGCACGTCGTACACGGCCTTGCCCATGCGGGTCATGATCTTCATGTTGACGGCCACATAGGCGCTGTCAGACAGTTCGATGCCAATGTGCGCAATGGGCGAACCCAGCGGGCCCATGCTGAACGGCACCACGTACATGGTGCGGCCTTTCATGCAACCGTCGAACAGGGGCTGCAGGGTGGTGCGCATCTCTGCGGGGGCCATCCAGTTGTTGGTGGGGCCGGCGTTCTCTTTCTTTTCAGAACAGATGTACGTGCGGTCTTCCACTCGGGCCACATCCGACGGGTCGGAGCAGGCCAGGAAAGAGTTGGCGCGTTTGGCGGGGTTCAAGCGCTTCAGGGTGCCGCTGGCCACCATTTGGTCGCACAGGGTGTCGTACTCGGCCTGCGAGCCATCGCACCAATGGATGGCGGACGGCTTGCACAGTGCCACCATGTCGGCCACCCAGGCAACCAGTTTGGCGTTCTTGACGAAAGAGGGTGTGTTCAGGTTCAGGCCCTGCATCACGGGGGAATTCATACGACAGCTCCAGGACAAATGAGGAATGGCTTCCCGGTCGGCGCCCGGAGGCTGCGGAGCTGTGAGCTGGGTGCAGAGTCGGCCAGGTGGCGGTGGGTAAAGCCCGCCGCCTGGCACCGCGTGTCGGCCAAGGGACGCTATTTTAAAAAGTTGGCAGAGTCAGTTACGGCCAAGTTACATGCAAGAAATGCATAGGATGATGCACGTTGCCCAGCTTGGGTGTTGGCTTTGATACTGAAAATGAGAGTGAACAAGTGTTCATTCACAAGCGATAGACGCAAAAAAAGCCGGTAAAAACCGGCTTCAGGCGGCAGGGGTTGCCTGCGTTCAGGCCATGAACACCGCAATGAAGGCCAGCAGGAAAATCAGCACCGCGCCTGCCACAGGTAACACCACAGGCATGTGGTGAACGATGGACTCCACCACGTCCTGTTCGGCATGGGGCTGGGTGTTGTCTGGGGCGTGTGCCATCAAGATCTCCTGGACAGTGGGTTGTGTTTTGATAAATGTCAATTCTAGGGGAAAGCCGCCGCAAACGACAGGTATCAACCCGGGCGGCACACGGCCGCTTCAAAGCCTGCAACACGCAGCGCTGCCAGAACCTGCTCGACATGGCCGGGCCCGCGCGTTTGCAACACCAGTTCTATTTCCACGTTTTGTGCGGCCAACAGGGTGAACGCGCGCTGGTGGTGCACCTCGTTCACGTTGGCCCCCGCTTCGGCCACCGTTGCAGCGATGCGGGCAAGCGAGCCAGGCACGTCGCGGGTATTCACGCGGATGCGGGCCAGTCGCCCGGCGCGCACCATGCCCCGCTCGATGATGGATGCCAGCAGCAGCGGGTCGATGTTCCCACCGCACAGCACCAGCCCCACGCGATGGCCTTTGAAGCGCTCGGGGTGCTTCAGCAACGCAGCCAGCCCGGCGGCTCCTGCGCCTTCCACCAGGGTTTTTTCAATTTCCAGCAGCATGACGATGGCCTGCTCGATGTCGCCCTCGTCCACCAGCAGCCACTCGTCCACTGCCTGGCGCACCAGCGCTTGCGGCAGTTGGCCGGGTGTGCCCACGGCAATGCCTTCGGCGATGGAGTTTTGTGCGGTGGTGGGGTGTTGGCTGCCCGTCATGGCGTTGACCATGGCCGGAAAACGTTGGGTTTGCACACCCACCACGCGAATGCCCGGTTTCAGCGCCTTCGCCGCCGTGGCCATGCCGGCGATCAGCCCGCCGCCTCCAACTGCCACCACCAGCGTGTCCAGGTCGGGCACGGCATGCAGCATTTCCAGACCCACCGTGCCCTGGCCCGCGACGATGGCCGGGTCGTCATACGGGTGCACAAAAGCCAGGCCTTGTTCGCGTGACAGCTGGTAGGCATGTTCACGCGCTTCGTCCAGGCTGTTGCCGTGCAGCACCACTTCAGCGCCAAAACCGCGCGTGCGCTCCACCTTGATGCCGGGGGTGAACAGTGGCATCACGATCACGGCGCGCCGCCCCAGCTTTTGAGCGTGATAGGCCACCCCCTGAGCGTGGTTGCCCGCCGACATGGCCACCACGCCCTGTGGCGTGGTGCCCCCGGCGTCCATTTGCAGAAGTTTGTTGCAGGCCCCGCGCTCCTTGAACGAAGCGGTGTACTGCAGGTTCTCGAATTTCAGGAACACCTGTGCGCCCGTGAGCTGTGACAGCGTGCGCGACTCGACGCACGGCGTGTTCAATACCTGGCCCTGCAGGCGGAGCGCGGCTTGTTCGATGTCGGTGAGGGTAATCATTTGAATTTGTGCGCGATTGCCAGTTGAAGGGTTGCGTGGAGTATGCTGAACTTGAGGGGATTTGCTCAGCGGTGGTGCCGCACATCAAAAATTGGAGACTGGCATGAAAATCACACAGTGCACCGCAGGCAGCGAAGGCTTCATGCCGGAACACCTCGCGTCTCTCGCAGCGCTGAAGCCTCAATTGGTGCTGGTGTTTGGCAGCTTGGCTGCCATGGATACGCTGGATGTGGCCAGGCTCCAAAGCGCCGTTCCCGGTGCCCAGTGGGTGGGCTGCTCCACTGCAGGTGAAATCTCCCGGCATGGTGTGACCGACGACACCTTGGTGGCCACGGCTGTGCACTTTGACACCCCCGCGTTTCGGGTGGTGGCCGAACCGCTGGCCAGCATGTCCGATTCCCATGGAGTGGGGAAGCGCCTCGCGGCGCGGCTGGCCAGCCCGCAATTGCGTCACGTGTTGGTGTTGGGCCAGGGCGCCCACATCAATGGCAGTGCGCTGGTCACTGGTTTGACGAGCGGCCTGGGGCCCCAGGTGACGGTGACCGGCGGCCTGGCCGGCGACGGTGGTCGGTTCACCGGTGCCCGTGTGCTTGGCCCAAACGGCATTTCCAAAACCGATGTGGTGGCTCTGGGCCTGGATGGTGCGGGTTGGGCGGTGTCGCACGCGTCTTTTGGCGGCTGGCAGCGGTTTGGCCCTGTGCGCCGTGTCACCCGTGCCGACGGCAACGTGCTGTACGAGTTGGACGGCGAGCGTGCGCTCGATATATACAAACGCTACTTGGGCGAATACGCCGCGCAGTTGCCCGCCTCGGGGCTGTTGTTTCCGTGGTCGGTGCTGGGCGAGGACCAGTCTGCGGTGGGTCTCACCCGCACCATTTTGGGCGTGGATCCGCAAGAGGGCAGCCTTGTGTTGGCGGGCGATGTGCACGAAGGTGGGCACCTGCAACTCATGCAGGCGTCGGTCGATGCGCTGGTTGATGCCGCCCGAACCGCCGCCGAAAATGCCTTGGGGCGGGCAGATCCGACCTTGCCTGCGCTGGCATTGCTGGTCAGTTGTGTGGGGCGCAAGCTGGTGATGGGGGCCCGCGTGGACGAGGAAGTCGAGGCCGTGGGCGAGGCCCTGGGCCCACACACTACCCTGACAGGGTTCTATTCCAATGGCGAAATCAGTCCGCACACACACACCATGGACTGCAAGCTGCACAACCAGACCATGACCATCACTTTGCTGCGCGAACTGCCAGCCGCCGCCCATCCATGATTCCGGGCAAGCTGCTGCAGCGCCAGTTGCGTCAGCAGTGGGGCGCAGACACGCCGGAAGCGCTGGCTGCCTGCCTGCAGGCGCTGGCAGACCTGGCGTGTCACGCCGATGTCCCGGCACCTGCTCAGCGTGCCCTGCAAGGTTTGCCCAAGTTGCTGGCTCAGGTCGACGGCGTGTACCAGCAAATGGAGCGTGACCTGGTGCTGAGCCAGCGCAGCCTGGCACTGAGTTCCGGTGAGCTCAACGAGGTCAACCAGCGGCTGAGGGACGAATCCGCGCACATGCAGCGCGCCACCGCCAGCCTGCTGCAAACGCTCAACCAACTCACAGAAGGCCCGGAAGAGGTGACCGGGCTGGACGCGAGCGCGTTACCCCATGTCGATGCCGATGGCATTGCAGGCGGTGTCAATGGCAGTTCAGAGGCACAGCCGCAGCAAGGTGATCTCGCCGGCATTGCGCAGCGCATGGCGCAACTGGTGCGTGCACACGCACTGGCGCGCCAGCAATTGCACGCCAGTGAACAACGGCTGCTGCTGGCCGTGCAGGGCTCCAACATAGGGCTGTGGGACTGGAACCTCCAAAACCACCATGTGCATTTCAGCGACGAGTGGGCTGCCATGCTGGGGTACGCAGCGCACGAGCTGACACCCCACTACACCAGCCTGATAGCGTTGCTGCACCCCGAAGAGGCGGTGCGCTTTGGCAATGAAATTGGCGCGTATTTCGAGGCCCGCCGCACCGATACGTTCCGCACCGAGGTGCAACTGCGTTGCAAGGACGGAGACTACAAATGGGTGGCGTTCACCGGACGAGTGGTCGAGTACGACCCTGACGACGAGCCCCTGCGAGCCACAGGCGTGAGCATGGACATATCGGCCAGCAAAGCCTACGAGCAGGCCATGGCCGCTGCCCGCGATGCCGCTGAAGCAGCCAGTCGGGCCAAGGGAGACTTTCTGGCCAACATGAGCCATGAGATCCGCACCCCCATGAACGGCATCCTGGGCCTGACCGAGTTGTGCCTGGCCACCTCGCTCGACACCGAGCAGCGGGGGTACCTGGAGATGGTGCATACGTCGGCCCGTTCGCTGCTCACCGTCATCAATGATGTGCTCGATTTTTCCAAGATCGAGGCCAACAAGCTCGACATCGAGTTGCAGCCCTTCAATCTTTCGCAGCTGGTGCGGCACACCATGGCGCCTCTGAAAATGCGCGCCGAAGGGCGCGACCTGGTGTTGCGCACCGAGTTGGCCAACGGCTTGCCTGAATGGTTGTTGGGTGACGCGGGCCGCCTGCGCCAGGTGCTGCTCAACCTGGTGGGCAACGCCATCAAATTCACCGAGGCAGGCCAGGTAATGCTCGGCGTTGAGGTGCTGACAGACGCACCGGTTGGGCAGCCGGTGCTCCGCTTTGTGGTTCAGGACACAGGGATTGGCATTGCTCCCGACCGGCTGGCCTCGGTGTTCGACGCGTTTTCACAGGCCGACACCTCCATTTCCAGGCGCTTTGGGGGCACGGGGCTGGGGCTGACAATTTCGTCCCGCCTGGTGGGTCTGATGGGTGGGCAGTTACAGGTCAGCAGTCAACCGGGCGAAGGCACGCGTTTCTGGTTCGATCTCGCCCTGGCGGGTGTCCAGGCCCCGGCACCCGATCTGTCGCCTGTGGCAGGCGAACTGCCACAGGGGCTGCGGGTGCTGGTGGCCGAAGACCACCCCATCAACCAGGTGGTGGCCCGCAAAATTCTCGAGCACTTGGGCCAGCACGTCACGGTGGTGGCCAACGGAGAGTTGGCGGTGCAGGCGTTTGTGGGGCAACCCGCCGATCAGCGCTTTGACCTGGTGTTCATGGACATACAAATGCCCGTGCTGGATGGTTTTGCCGCTGCCCGCCTGCTGCGCGAGCACGAAGCCGCGCTGGGCAGGCACACGCCCATCCTTGCCATGACGGCACACGCGATGGAAGGCTACCGGGAGCAGTGCCTGGCCGGTGGCATGGACGGCTACGTCACCAAGCCGGTTGAGCGCAAACAACTGGTGCAGGAAATGCGCCGGATTGAGGCCGGTCAGCACCGCCAGCACCTGGGGGCCGTAGGCTTCCAGTTTCTTTTGGCCCACACCGGGCACCCCTTGCAAATCGCCCAGGCGCTGGGGCTGTCGCTCGGCCAGGGCGCGCAAGGTGCTGTCGTGAAAAATCACGAACGCGGGCAGGTTGTGTTCTTTGGCGACCCCGGCACGCCAGGCTTTCAGCGCCGCCAGGGCCAGCGTTTGCGCCGGGTCCAGGTCGCTCTCCGCCTTCGGCACTGTGGCACCCCGGCGGCTGCCGCTGCCACGCTGGCGGCCACCGGCAGCAGGGGGCTGGGTCACACGCAGGCTCAGGCGTTCTTCGCCCCGCAAAATGGCCCGCGCCCCGTCGGTTAGCGCCAGGGTGTTGAACCCGTCGGTGGCCACAGCCACGGCTTCGCGGGCAATGAGCTGGCGCAGCAGGCTGCGCCACTGCGTTTCGCTTAAGTGCGCTCCAATGCCGAAGGTGCTCAGCCGCTCGTGGCCGTATTGGGTCACTTTGTCGGTGGCCTTGCCGCGCAAAATGTCCATTAGGTGCCCCGCGCCAAACGCCATGCCGCTGGCTTGCTGCACGCGGTAAATGCAGCTCAGCAGCATGCGGGCAGGTTCGGTCGCGTCCAGCGTTTCAGGTGGCTGCAGGCAGTTGTCGCAGTTGCCGCAGGGCTGTGAGGCTTCGCCGAAGTAGCCCAGCAACTGCACGCGGCGGCAGTCAGTGGCTTCTGCCAAGCCCAGCAGGGCGTCGAGCTTGCCGCGCAGCACGCGCTTGAACTCGTCGCCGGCCGGGCTTTCGTCGATCATGCGGCGCTGGTTCACCACGTCTTGCAGGCCGTACACCATCCAGGCATCGGCCGGCTCGCCGTCGCGCCCGG
>JFJP01001955.1_pt1 | contig 36310 bp, 38 predicted proteins | sample 431651 | NCBI WGS metagenome assembly JFJP01 (sample SAMN02602958, study PRJNA72255) | Microbial mat metagenome, whole genome shotgun sequencing project. | biome: fresh water; feature: sink hole; material: water; isolation source: purple microbial (photo- and chemosynthetic) mats found in... | reverse complement strand
TTCAGCGCCGACCAGATTATGCGTGGCGGCATAGCGCGCCAGTTTCGGGCTGGCGACGCCGGCTTCGGCAAAAATCACGCCGAATGGGCTGCTGCTGTCGCTGCCATTGGTTTTGCGTTGTTCCAGATCGATCCGCTTCAGCGCGCCGTGCAGATGAATCACCGTGCCGCGCAGGCCGGCGTCGCGCACCAGCAGGTTGCTGCCAAGGCCGATGAAGTACAGTGGTTCGTTGCGTTCCAGGGTCTTCAGGAAGGCGCACAGATCGGCCAGGTCGAGCGGCGTATACAACCGATCCGCCTTGCCGCCGGCGCGCCAGCTGGTATAGCCGCTCATGTCGACATTCAGCTGCAACTCGCCCTGGGTGCCAGGCACCTTCACCGGCGGGTTGGTGTAGTCGGCCACGATCATGCGGCGTCTCCGGATTGCACACCCAACGCGGCAAGGCGTGCCGGTGTCTGGCCGATCGAGCCGGCGCCCATGCAGAGCACGACATCGCCGTCCTGAATGAAGTCGGCCAGTGCAGCGGGTAGATCGTTGATGTCGGCGATGAACACCGGCTCGACCTTGCCGGCGACCCGGACCGCGCGCGCCAGGCTGCGGCCGTCGGCGGCGACGATGGGTTGTTCGCTGGCGGCATAGACTTCGGTCAGCAGCACCGCGTCGGCCTGCGACAGCACCTGCACGAAATCCTCGAACAGATCGCGTGTGCGCGTGTAGCGATGCGGCTGGAAGGCAAGCACCAGGCGGCGACCGGGGAAAGCACCGCGCGCGGCACATAGCGTGGCGCGCATCTCCACCGGGTGATGGCCATAGTCGTCGACCAGCGTGAATGTACGCAACCCCGTCCGACCATCGGCCAGCTCAATTTCGCCATAACGCTGGAAGCGGCGACCGACGCCGCTAAAGCCGGCCAGCGCCTTTTGCACGGCGGCGTCTGGTACTTGCAGTTCCCACGCCACCGCGATCGCGGCCAGCGCATTTAATACGTTATGCATGCCGGGCAGGTTCAGCGTGATGTCGATCGGAGAACGCGTGCCGTTGCGCAACGCGGTGAACCGCATGCGGCCATCCTCGGCGCGGATGTTCACAGCCTGGATCATGCAGTCGTCGGTCGTGCCGTAGGTCATCACCGGTTTGGTGATGCGCGGCAGCAGGCCGCGCACGTTGGCGTCGTCGGCGCAGACCACGGCCATGCCCCAGAACGGCAGCCGATGCAGGAATTCGATGAACGCCGATTTCAGTTTCTCGAAATCGTGGTCATAGGTTTCCATGTGATCGGCGTCGATGTTGGTCACCACCGACAACACCGGTGACAGATGCAGGAAGGACGCGTCGGATTCATCGGCTTCCGCTACCAGCCATTCGCCCTGGCCGAGTCGCGCATTGGCGCCGGCGGCGAGCAACTTGCCACCGATGACGAAGGTCGGGTCCAGGCCGGCTTCGTTCAGCACACTGGCGATCAGGCTGGTGGTGGTGGTTTTGCCGTGCGTGCCGGCGATGGCGATGCCTTGTTTGAAGCGCATCAGTTCGGCCAGCATCATGGCGCGGGCGACCACCGGAATATGCTTTTCCCGCGCCGCAACAACTTCCGGGTTGTCTGGCTTGATCGCGCTGGAAATCACCATTACGTCGATGTTTTGGACGTTTTCGCTGGCGTGTCCCTGGAAAACTGTCGCCCCCATGTCCGCCAGCCGCTGGGTGACGGCGTTGCTGGCGCCATCGCTGCCGGATACCTGATAGCCCAGATTGAGCAGGACTTCGGCGATGCCGCTCATGCCGGCGCCGCCGATGCCGACGAAGTGAATGCGACGGACTTTATGTTTCATCGTGCGATTTCCTTGCAGATTGCGGCGACACGCGCGGTGGCTCCCGGCTTGGCCTGCGTGCGTGCCTTCGTGGCACGCGCCAGCAATGTGTCGCGATTCAGGCCGACCAACCATGCCGCCAGACTTTCAGCGCTGAGGCTGCTTTGCGGCATCAGCCAGGCAGCCCCGGCATCAGAGAGAAAACGGGCGTTGGCGGTCTGGTGGTCATCCACCGCAAACGGGAAAGGCACGAACAGGGCGGCCGCGCCGGCGGCGGCAATTTCCGCCACGGTCAATGCGCCGGCGCGGCAGATCACCACGTCGGCCCAGGCATAGGCTTCTGCCATGTCGGTGATGAAAGTCAGGCATTCCGCCGCAACGCCAGCGTTGGCATAGTTTGTTTGCAGTGCATCCAGATGTCTGGCACCGGACTGGTGGCGAACCAGCGGCCGCTGTGAGGCCTCCAGCTTCGCCAGTGCTTGCGGAATCAGTTCATTCAAGGCCTGCGCGCCCAGGCTGCCGCCGACCACCAGCAAGCGCAAAGGACCGCTGCGGCCGGCAAAGCGCGAGGCGGGATCAGCCACTGCCGCAATTTCCGGACGCACCGGGTTGCCGACCCATTCGCTGGCCAGCTTGCCGCAGGGGATCGGTTTGTCATTGGCGTTCTGGAAAGCCGCCGGCAAGCCGAGCAGCACGCGATCGGCGAGGCAAGCCAGCATGCGATTGGTCAGTCCGGCGATGGCGTTCTGTTCGTGGATCACCAGCGGCTTGCCGAGCAGGCTGGCCATCATGCCGCCGGGGAAGGCGACATAGCCGCCGAGGCCGAGTGCGACATCCGGCCGTTCGCGGAAAATTGCGCGCGCCGCCTGCCAGAACGCGGCGAGCAGATTGGCCGGCAGCAACAGTTTGGTGAGCAGGCTCTTGCCGCGCACGCCGGCAACCCGCACCCAGGCCATCTCGAACCCTTTCTCCACCGCCAGCTTCGCTTCCATGCCGGCCTTGGTGCCCAGCCAGACCACGCGCCAGCCTTCGCCGCGCAGGGCTTCCGCCACCGCCAGCGCCGGCATCACATGGCCGCCGGTGCCGCCGGCCATGACCAGCAGGGTTCTTTGCCGGCTGATGTTCATGTGCGCTTCCCTTCGCCGGCCAGACGCACGCTGCGCGGACCGAAGGTGCTGCCCTTCATCATGCAGCGGTTCTCGAAGTCGATGCGCAACAGCACCGCCAGCGCCAGGCAGTTGGCGATGATGCCGGAACCGCCATAACTCATCAGCGGCAGGGTCAGGCCTTTGGTCGGTAGCAGGCCAAGGTTGACGCCCATGTTGATGAACGATTGCACGCCCATCCAGACGCCGACGCCCTGCGCTACCAGCGCGGCGTAGTTGCGTCCCATCAGGCCGGCTTGCCAGCCGATGGAGAATGCGCGCCAGGTCAGCCAGGCGAACAAGCCAATCACCGTCATGACGCCGATCAAACCGAGTTCCTCGCCGGTCACCGCCAACAGGAAGTCGGTGTAGGCCTCGGGCAGGTAGAACAGTTTCTCGACGCTATCGCCGAGGCCGACGCCGGTGAATTCGCCACTGCCGAAGGCGATCAGCGCGTGCGATAACTGATAGCCGGCGCCGTAGGGATCCGACCAGGGATTGAGGTAGCTGGTGACGCGTGCCAGGCGGTAGGGCGACAACACCACCAGCAGCACGAAGCCGATCGCCAGCAGCACGATCAGGCCGACGAACAGACGGGCATTGAGGCCGCCAAGGAACAGGATGGCGAGCGCGATGAACACGATCACCACGAAGGCGCCAAAGTCCGGCTCCAGCAGCAGCATGGCGCCGAGGAACAGCATCACCAGGAACATTGGCAGGAAGCCCTTTTTCAGGCTCTGCATATGCGCCGCCTTGCGCACCGTGTAGTCGGCGGCATACAGGATGGTGGCGAATTTCATCAATTCGGAAGGCTGGAAATTGCCCAATGGACCGAGCGGAATCCAGCGCCGGCTGCCATTCACTTCGCGTCCGATGAATGGAATCAGGACGATCACCAGCGCCGCCGCGCCGAGCATGAACAGAATGGGTGACAGTTTTTGCCAGGTATCGATCGGGATCTGCAGCGCGGCATAACCGGCGCCGAGGCCGATCACCAGATACATCGAATGGCGGATCAGATAGAACGCCGACTGGTTGGCGGCGGACTTGGCTTCCGCCGTCGGTACCGAGGCGGAATAGACCATCACCAGGCCAATCATCAGCAATGCCAGCGAAGCGAACACCAGTCCCCAGTCATACGGGGTCAGGGCGGTGCGCTTGAGGGCGGCGTTATGAAACATGGTCGCCCTCCAACGCATGCACTGCCGCGATGAAGACTTCGGCACGATGCGCGTAATTGCGGAACATGTCCCAGCTGGCGCAGGCGGGAGACAGCAGCACGGCGTCGCCCGGTTGCGACAGTGCAAACGCCTTGGCGACCGCTTCCGGCATGCTGGCAGCGTGATGTAGCGGACAGGCTTCGCCGATCGCGGCTTCGATCAGCGCTGCATCGCGACCGATCAATACGACGGCGCGGGCGTTCTTGACCGCATCCCGCAGCGGCGAGAAATCCTGCCCTTTGCCGTCGCCGCCGGCGATCAACACCACCGGCACAGTGAAGCCCAGCAGCGCGGCGGCGGTAGCGCCGACATTGGTGCCCTTGGAATCATCGTAGAACGTACGGCCGTCGACTTCGGCGACGCGCTGGACCCGATGTGGCAGCCCCTGGAAGGTCTTCAACGCCGGAACCAGGCCGTCATACGGCAAGCCGATGGCGCGGCACAGCGCCAGCGCGGCGAGTGTATTTGCGGCATTGTGCAGGCCAGCGATGGGCAGCTTGTCGACCGGTAACAACGCTTCCTCGCCTTCCGCCAGCCAGAGTCGCTCCTTGCGCTGGGTCAGGCCAAAAACCAGCTGCGCTGCCGGTTCAGCGCTTTGCGCCGTGGCGGTGTCCATGACTATGCTGAAGGTCGACATGGCGCGGCCAGGCAACGCCATCGCCATCACCGCCGGATCGTCGAGATTCAATACCTGTACCCCGTTGCCGGCAAAGATGCGCGCCTTGGCGGCCGCGTAATCATCCAGACTGGCATAACGATCCATGTGATCCTGCGAAATATTCAGCACGGTCGCCGCGTCAGGATGCAGGCTGGAGGTGGTTTCGAGTTGGAAACTGGAGAGTTCCAGCACCCAGACATCGGGGTCTTTGTTCAGTGTTTCCCGGTTATCGAGCGCTTCCAGCACCGGCAGACCGATGTTGCCGGCAACCACGGTATCGAGTCCGACCGCCGCGCACAGGTGACCAACCAGACTGGTCACCGTGCTCTTGCCGTTGGAACCGGTGATCGCGATGACTTTGGTTTTTGAACCGCGGATTGCGCGCGCGAACAATTCGACATCGCCGACGACATCCTTGCCAGCGGCGATCGCCTGCTGGATTTCCGGCGTCGCCAGCGCAACACCGGGGCTGACCACGACCAGATCGGCCCAGTCGATATCGGCGCTCTGGAAGCCGCCCAGGCTCAGCTTTACTTCCGGGAAGGCTTCACGCAGATGCTGCGCATGCGGCGGTTCGTCGCGGCTATCGGTGGCGCGCACCGTGGCGTCGTGTTCCAGCAGCCAGCGCACGCAGGACGCGCCGGTATCACCAAGGCCGATGACCAGAGCCTTGATGTTGGAGAAGCTGGATGACTGCGTATTCATGCTCTGCTTACCTCAACTTCAACGAAGCCAGACCAATCAACACCAGGATCATCGAGATGATCCAGAAGCGCACCACGACCTGGGTTTCCTTCCAGCCCTTCTTCTCGAAGTGGTGGTGGATCGGCGCCATCAGGAAGACGCGTTTGCCGCGCAATTTGAACGATCCGACCTGCACCATCACCGAGATGGCCTCGGCGACGAAGACGCCGCCCATGATGAACAGCACGATTTCCTGTCGCACGATCACCGCCACCACGCCGAGCGCGGCGCCCAGCGCCAGCGCGCCGACGTCGCCCATGAAGACTTCCGCCGGATAGGCGTTGAACCAGAGGAAGGCCAGCCCGGCGCCGACCATTGCGGTGCAGAACACCACCAGTTCACCGGCGCCGGGAATGTGCGGCAGGCCGAGATATTTGGAGAACACGGCATGGCCGGCGACATAGGCGAAGATGGCCAGTGCACCCGCCACCATGACCGTGGGCAGGATCGCCAGGCCATCGGCGCCGTCGGTCAGGTTGACCGCGTTGCTGGTGCCGACGATGACGAAGTAGGCCAGCACGACGAAGCCGACGGCGCCGAGCGGCATCACGATATGTTTGAAGAACGGCACGATCAGCTCGGTCTGCGCCGGCAGGTGCGCTGACCAGGCCAGCCAGGCGGCGATGGCGGCGGCGATCACCGATTGCCAGAAATACTTCCAGCGTGAAGCCAGGCCGCGCGGGTTTTTCTCCACTACCTTGCGCCAGTCGTCAACCCAGCCAATGGCGCCGAAACCGACCAGCGTCAGCAGCGCAATCCAGACATAACGGTTGGTCAGATCGGCCCACAACAACGTGGTCAGGATGATCGAGGCGAGGATCAAGGCACCGCCCATGGTCGGCGTGCCGGCTTTCACCAGATGGGTTTGCGGGCCGTCGTCGCGCACCGGCTGGCCAACCTTCAACTCGGTCAGCTTGCGAATCATCGCCGGGCCGAGAATGAACGAGATCATCAGCGCGGTCAGCGCCGCCAGCACGCCACGCAGCGTGATGTACTGGAACACGTTGAAGGCGCGGATATCGTGGCCGAGCCACTGGGCGAGCATCAGGAGCATGTCTTGTCCTCGATGAACGACTTCACCACCCGTTCCATCTGCATGAAGCGGGAACCCTTCACCAGCACCGTGACTTGCGGCCCGAGCGCGCATTCGATTTCCGCCAGCAGTTCCTCGATGCGCTCGAAGTGCATCGCGTTCTTGCCGAAGGCTTCAACCGAGTTGATCGTCATCTCGCCCAGGCAAAGCAGGCGGTCGATGCCGGCGGCGTGCGCTTTCTCGCCGACTTCGCGATGCATCTTGGCGGCATCCGGGCCGAGTTCGCCCATGTCGCCCAGCACCAGAATGCGCGTGCCCGGCCGCGCCGCCAGCACCTGGATGGCGGCCAGCACGGAATCGGGATTGGCGTTGTAGGTATCGTCGATCAGCGTCGCGCCGAGAATGCAGGCATGCGCTTGCAGGCGCCCCTTGACGCCGCTGTAGTTGGCCAGGCCGTCGGCGATCGATTTCGTCGGGATGCCGAGCGCCAATGCCAGACTGGCGGCGGCTGCAGCATTGCGCAGGTTGTGCTGGCCGGGCACCTGCAAGGTGGTCTCGATACGGCCAGCCGGGGTTTCCAGCACGAGCGGGGTTTTCAACTCAGTTTGGCTGGCTGCAACGATGCGCACATCAGCCTGTTCGGCGAAGCCGAAGCTCATCACCTGGTGGCGAATAGCGAGGCTGAGCCAGAGATCGGCATGTGGGTCATCAATATTGATGATGGCGATACCGTCGTCCTTCAGCCCGGCATAGATCTCGCCTTTGGCGCGCGCCACCGCTTCGATCGTGCCGAGTCCTTCGAGGTGGGCGCGCAACGCGTTGTTGACCAGCGCCACTTCCGGCCGCGCAATCTGGGTCAGATAGCCGATTTCGCCGGGATGGTTCATGCCCATTTCGATCGCCGCGTAACGGTGTTCCGGGGTCAGTTTCAACAGTGTCAGCGGCATGCCGATGTCGTTGTTGAGATTGCCTTCGGTCGCCAGCACGGCATCTGCGCCGACATCGACGGCGAGAATCGCGGCCAGCATTTCTTTCACCGAGGTCTTGCCGTTGCTGCCGGTGATCGCGGCGACCTTGGCCGGCATGCGGCTGCGATGCCAGGCCGCGAGTTGGCCGAGGGCCTGCAGCGTGTCGTCCACCATCAGGGCCGGGCTGATCGCCATTTGCGCGCTCGCCGCCACCATGACTGCGGCGGCGCCTTGTTCCAGCGCCTTGGCGGCAAAGCTGTGGCCGTCGTAGCGTGGCCCTTTCAAGGCCACGAACAGGCACCCCGGGCTGAGTTTGCGCGAGTCGGTGACAACGGCGGTGATGCTGACGTCGGCGCCGACAGCGGCGGCGTTGAGTGCCTGGGCGGCTTCATGCAGACGCATGCGAATTCCTTGCTGGATTGGATGATCTGGCCGCCAGCGCGAGACGGGCTTCGACGAGATCGGAGAAGGGGTGTTTGACGCCTTTGATGTCCTGGTAATCCTCATGCCCCTTGCCGGCCAGCACGACGATGTCATCCGGACCTGCGTGCAGGATGGCGCTGCTGATCGCGGCGCGGCGGTCGAGGATGACGGTTTGATCAGGTGGCATGCCGCTGAGAATGTCGGCGACGATATGCGCCGGATCTTCGTGACGCGGGTTGTCGCTGGTGACGATGGCGAGATCGGCGCGCGCCGCCACCGCCGCGCCCATCAACGGACGCTTGCCGGTATCACGGCCACCGCCGCAGCCGAAGACGCAGATCAGGCGGCCGCTGGTCAGCGGTTTCAGCGCCACCAGCACTTTGTCGAGCGCGTCCGGTGTGTGGGCGAAGTCAATGATCACGCTGGGATCGTCGGCGCCGGCATCGACGCGTTGCATGCGGCCGGCTACCGGCTGCATTTTCGCCAGCGCGGCCAGTGCCCGCTCCAGCGGCACATCGCTGACCAGTAGCGCGCCCAGCGCGGCAAGCAGGTTGTAGGCGTTGAATTCACCGAGCAGCGGTGAATCGAGCTGGCCATCGCCCCAGGGCGAAGTGATTTCCAGGCGCAGACCGTGGCGATCGGCCTGGCAGCGTTGCGCGCGCAGGTCGCCGGCATGCAGGCCGTAACTGAGTACCCGGGTTGTGCCGTGGCGGAGTTGTTCGACCAGCTTGGCGCCGAGTTCGTCGTCTGCGTTGAGGACCGCCGCTTTCAGTCCGACCCAGTGGAACAGGCGCGACTTGGCGGCCGCGTATTGCTGCATGTCGCCGTGGTAGTCGAGGTGATCGCGCGACAGGTTGGTGAACACGGCGACATCGAACGCGACGCCTTCGACGCGACCCTGGTCGAGGCCGTGCGAGGAGACTTCCATTGCCACGCCAGCCGCCCCCGCATCGCGGAAATCAGCCAGCAGACGTTGCAGGCTGACGGCATGCGGTGTGGTGTGGCTGGCGCTGGCAAGTTGGCCGGGAAAACCATTGCCCAGGGTGCCGATAGTCGCCGTTTTGCGGCCCAGGTCGGTGAACGCGGCGGCGAGCCACTGCGCTACCGAGGTCTTGCCGTTGGTGCCGGTAACACCAGTCATCCACAGCGTTTGCGAGGGTTGGTCATACCAGGCGGCAGCTAGCGCCGCAGCCTCCGCTTTCAGATTCGCGATCGGCAAGTGCGGCACACGCCAGGCTGTGTTCCATTCGCCGCCGGTCGGCTCCCATACCACTGCGGCGGCGCCGGCATGGATCGCGCTGGCGATATGGTCGCGACCATCATGTTCAGCGCCGGGAAAGGCCAGGAAGACGTCGCCCGCTTCGATCTGCCGGCTGTCGGCGCTGAGGTTGCGCGCCGCCGGGGCGAGGGCGCGCAGGCTGGCGACCAGCTCGATGGCCCGCGTCATGTCGCCTCCGCCACGGCGGGTGTGAACGGCACCACCGGCGCTTCGCCGGGCGGCGCGCTGCTGCTGTCGAACGGCGCATCGGGCGGCAACGCCATGAAGCGCAGCGCGCCGGCCATCACTTTCGAGAACACCGGCGCGGCGACCAGACCGCCGTAATACTGGCGGCTGTGCGGTTCGTCGAGCATGACCGCCACCACCAGACGCGGGTCCGATGCCGGCGCCAGGCCGACGAACGAACTGATGTACAACTTGCCGTCATAACTGCCGTTGACGAATTTGTGTGCGGTGCCGGTCTTGCCGGCGATTCGGTAGCCGGAGACGCGCGCCATCGGCGCGGTGCCTTCGCCACGGGTGACCAGTTCCATCATGCCCAGCACGTCAACAGCGGTTTTCTCGCTCATCACACGCGTGCCAGGTGCCGCGCCTTCGCGGCGCAGCGCGGTGATCTGCGGCATCACGCCCTTGTTGGCGAAGGCGGTGTAGGCGTGCGCCAGTTGCAGCAGGCTGAGCGACAGGCCATGACCGAAGGACATGGTGGCTTTCTCGATTGGCCGCCAGGTGGCGAACGGGCGCAGACGGCCGCTGGCTTCGCCGGGCATGCCGGATTTGGGCTGCGCGCCGAGACCGGCGCGCGTCAGCAGGTTCCAGTAATCCTCGCCGCGTGTTTCGAGCGCAATCTTGGCTACTGCGACGTTGCTCGAGACCTGGATCGATTCCGCCAGCGTCATCACGCCTTTGGGGTGCGTGTCGGTGATCCGCTTGTCGCCGATGATGAACCAGCCCGGGCCGGTATCGATCACCGAGTCCGGCCGCACAACGCCGGCGTCCAGCGCCGCCGCGACAAACAGCGGCTTCATCGTCGAGCCGGGTTCGAAGGTATCGGTCACCGCCCGGTTGCGCATGCGGTCCGGGGTGAAGGTGGCTCGGCTGTTCGGGTTGAACGCCGGTGAGTTGGCCATCGCCAGAATTTCGCCGGTGCGCGCATCGAGAACGACGACCGAGCCGGCGCGGGCGTTGTTGAGGACGACGGCGTCGTTGAGTTCGCGGTAGGCGAGATACTGGATGTGCTGGTTCAGCGACAAAGCAAGATCGCGCCCCGGTTTCGGCGCCTTGATGCGTTCCAGGATTTCGACCACGTTGCCGGGGCGATCCTTCACCACCCGCTGCGAGCCGGGCTCGCCGGTGAGCCAGGATTGATGACTCAGTTCGAGCCCTTCAAGACCGTTGTCTTCGATGTCGGTGGCGCCCAGCACGTGGCTGGTGACTTCGCCGCCCGGGTAATAGCGCCGGTAAGCCGGTTTACTGTGCAGTCCGACGATCCCGAGGGCTTTGATCTGCTCGGCCTTGGCCGGCTCAAGCAGACGTTCAAGATAGACAAAGCCCTTCTTCTTGTCGGCGAACAGGCGGGCGATCTGGTCCGGGTTCCTGCCCAGAATGTCGGCCAGCGCCTGAATCTCCGATGCACTCGGACTGGCTTCCTTCGGGTTGACCCACAGCGTTTCGACTGGCGTGCTGACCGCCAGCGGCTCGCCGCGCCGATCGGTGATCATGCCGCGATAGGCCGGGATGGGGGCGATGCGCTGGGCGCGTTTTTCACCCTGGTTGGTGAGAAAGTCGCTTTGCCAGACCTGCAGATAGACTGCCCGCATCGACAGGGCGGCAAAGCCGGCGAACAGCAGGCCGAGGGTCAAGCGCGCGCGCCAGCGTTGCAGGTCGAGGCGCAACAGCGGATGCGCGGGCGGGTTTAGGTTGGCGCGGCGATTCATGGCAGCACATCCGGTTGCAGGACATAGATGCGTCCCGGTACAGGAATCACCATGTTCAGGCGTCCGCGCGCGACTTCTTCCACCCGGTTGTGCATCAGCCAGGTTGATATCTCAAGTTGCAGCTGGCCCCATTCAACTTCGAGTTCGCGCGCATGACTTTGCTCTGCCTGCAAGGTCACAAACAATTTGCGCGCTTGGTGGCGCGCAGAGACGACAGAAAGGGCGACAGCGACCAACGCCACACTGAGGATCAGGTTCAGTTTGACCATGCATCCCTCCAACCTGCCGCATCGGTACGTTCTGCAACCCGCATCGTGGCGCTGCGCGCACGTGGATTGGCGCTGCATTCGTAATAATCCGGCTTGATCGCCTTGCCGATGAGTTGCAAACGGCCGCCGCGCAAGGCGTCAGCGGTGACGGGAATTTCGGGTGGAACCCGTTCCCCGGCCGCCTCGTCGCGCATGAACCGTTTTGTCATTCGATCTTCCAAAGAATGAAAACTGATGACCACCAGTCGTCCGCCCGGTTTCAGGGCGGCAACCGCCTGCGGCAACGCCGCTTCGATTTCTTCAAGTTCGCGGTTAATGAAAATCCGCACAGCTTGAAAGGTGCGCGTCGCCGGGTCCTGACCGCGTTCACGCGTGCGCACGGCTGTGGCGACGATGCTGGCCAGTTGTCCGGTCGTGGCAATTGGAGTGAGCGCGCGCGCTTTAACAAGCGCCCGCGCAACCTGTCTAGCAAACCGTTCCTCGCCATAGTTCCAGACAACTTGGGCAATCTCCTTTTCTTCCGCCTGGTTCAACCATTCCGCTGCGGTCATGCCGCGGCTGGTGTCCATGCGCATATCGAGCGGTGCATCAAAACGAAAACTGAAGCCCCGCTCGGCTTGGTCCAGTTGCGGGCTGGACACGCCCAGGTCGAACAACACGCCATCCACCGCTTCCACCGCCAATTCACGCAACACTTCGGTCAATTCCGAAAACGCCGCGTGCACCATTTGCAACCTTGCATCCTTTATTTCCGCCGCTGCCGCCACCGCCTGTGGGTCGCGATCCAGCGCAATCAACCTGCCATCTGAACCCAGCCGGGAAAGAATCTCCCGACTGTGTCCACCGCGCCCGAAAGTGGCATCGACGTAGATGCCGTCCGGATGCATGTTCAGTGCATCCACCGCCCCTTGCAGCAGGACGGTGATGTGTCTTCCTGCTTCGCTGGATGCGATGTCGCTCACAGCGAAAAGCCCTTGAGTTCCTCCGGCAAGGTGCCATCCCGCGCGGCACTGTTGAGCATGTCCGGCAATTGCGCGGAGGCGTCGAACTTGGCTTGCCAGGCGGCTTCCTGCCAGACCTGGAATTTGTTGCCCTGACCGACCAGCACGACAGACTTCTCCAACGTGGCGAACTTGCGCAGCAGGGGGGGAATCAGGATGCGACCAGCGCTGTCCGGCTCGACTTCTTCGGCCGAACCGACGACGACGAATTTCAATTGCTGGGTCAGCGGATGAAAGCCCGGGAGGCTGTTGATCTGGCGTTCCAGCGCTTCGAATTCAGGGAATGGATAGAGCAGGAGGCAGCCATTGGTCGGGTCGGCGGTGAGCATCAGATGACCGCCACATTGCGTGGCCAGACGCTCACGGTAGCGCGCGGGAATGGCTAATCGCCCTTTCCCATCCAGCGCCAGTTGCGTCGACCCCCGAAATGCCACGTTATCTCCTCCGTGATGCACTGTGCGACACAAAACCACACAGTTACCCACTTATCCCCACTATAGAGAACACAATTCCCCACCGTCAAGCCGAAAAATAGGAATTTTTTTAATGGCATCAATGACTTAGATTTCTATGGAAAGAAAAATATTCAATCGAAATCAAGTGATAGATGCACAACTTAATGTCGAACATTAAGTTGTGGTTGGAAATGCTTAGAAATTGGGTGGTCGCTGCGATGAAGTTGGGCAGCTAACGAAAAGAAAGGGGGAGTTGGCCGATAAGCCGGGTTCTGTCGAGGGCAACCATTCATCTGGGACGCGGATCGCCCCGCGCCTCAAGCAGCCTACCCGCAGGCTTCGACGGGCCGCCGATGTCAATGCCGTAAAGGCCATTGACGTGCCTGCCTATTTGGCCTTGCTCCGAGTGGGGTTTACCTTGCCGTCCGTGTTGCCACGTCCGCGGTGAGCTCTTACCTCGCCATTTCAACCTTGCCTGATCCGGTCTCTCGACCGGCCATCGGCGGTATCTTTTCTGTTGCACTTTCCGTCGCCTTGGGCCGGGGTTTGCACCCTCGACTTATAGCGCCCAGGCGTTACCTGGCACTCTGCCCTATGGAGCCCGGACTTTCCTCTACGCGGTAAACCGTGCAGCGGCTGCCTGGCCAACTCCGGCGCGCAGTATATAGGGGCGATAGGAGAAAACCTGGGCTAATCCTGCTTGAGCCCTGAAACAACGGGATGGCAACCTCAAACCGTGCCGCAGTCTCTGGAAATGGTTGGAAATGGTTGAAATACGGAGGCGAATTGGTTGAAGTCGTTGTTTCAGCCAAGGTTTTTGAAAATTGTCATCGAAGCTTCACGACACTTCAGGATGATATTCACCTGTTTTTTAAAGCGGAGTGAGTCATGTCGATCAAATGGGAAACTGAATTGCGTGAGCCAATTGAGGATGACGAAATGGAGGATGTTATTCAGCCTGGTGACAGCGAGGATGATTTCTGTGGCTTCAGTGAATGCGCATCCGACCCTTGCCTGGGGGATTGGCTACAACTCGCATTCTGATGCACCTGGAATCAAGCGTGACTCGGCAGGGGCGACGCACTGCTTGCGCTGCCAGTCTGGTTTGCCTGGCTTTCTCGGGTACGCCAACGGATGGCTTTGCCAGTAACCGCCCGGCTGAAATCATCGAAAGCCAGGCTAGCCTGAAGTCGTTCGAACTGGTCCTGAATGGCGTCGGTGTGCGGAATTTGCTGTTTCTGGATATTTACCAGATTGCCCTCTACTTGCCGCGCAAGCTGAATGATCCGCAGGACATTCTTGATCAGGATATTCCGCGTCGATTGCGCATCACGCTATTACGTGATGTCTCGGCTCAGCAGGATTTGAAGTATTTGTTGGGCGGCTTGACCGACAACAATAGTGCCGAGGAACTCGCCGCGATTCAGGCGCCAATTGATCAGTTCATGAGCTTGATGCACAAAATCGGCCGTATTCCCAAAGGTGGCATTGTGCAAATGGATTACCTGCCGACCCTTGGAACCCGTGTCTGGTTGAACCAGCATTTTCTCGGCGCGGTACCCGGCGCGGCCTTCAATCGAAGTTTGCTGAAGATATGGCTGGGTGAGCGGCCGATTCAAAAGAACCTGAAGCGGGCTCTACTCGGCGATATTCGGGATGCGATCTAGCAAAATTTTTTGCTAGTACTGGCCAGATCAGTTCTGACAAAAAGTCCACTATCGCTATGGTGTTGTAATGAAAAAAGGCCGGTCAAAGCCGGCCCTCTGAACTGATCCAAATCATTCAGCACATCATTCCCGTTTCAAGCTTGCCTGCAGGAATGCGTTGCGCAAATCCCCTCTTTTTTCCGGCAGCTTGCTCTGGCCTCCAGATTCTTCGGATCGAACCGGATTAATTGAATAGACCTTTCAGTTTTTTCTTCAACTGATCTTCCGCGCTTTCCTTTTTCACTGGTGCAGGTGCAGGTGCAGGTGCTGGCGTAGGAACAGCCACGGGTGCCGGGACCGGGACGACGACAGGTACAGGAGCGGTTTGCGTCGGCATCGGGTAGGAAATAACTTTTGCCTTTTCTTCGGCGGCAGCTTTCGCATTCCAGGGTTTGCCATCGGGGCCTTGTTTGATGCCTTCAATCAACAGCGTGATATCGACTTCATTGCCGACCGGGCCTGTCGGTGTGTATTTCGTAATGCCGAAATCGGATCGGTTGATGCGCGTGGTGGCTTTGAAGCCAGCACGCATGCCACCCCAGGGATCCGGACCGATACCCAGTATCTGATAGTCCATGGTGACTGGCTTGGTCTCGCCATGCAGGCTGAGTTGGCCTTTGATTGTGCCTTTGTCAGGGGTGAGGGGGGTGACGCTGGTGGAGACGAACTTCATCTCGGGATAATTGCGTGCATCGAGGAATTCGTCGGTCAAGGTGTGTACATCACGCCGCAGGTGGCTCGAATTCAGGCTGTAAACGCTGATCACGGCATTGACTGATGATTGGGCCAGGTTGCTCAAGTCAAGTACGACAGTGCCCTTGATGTCGTGAAAAGTCCCGCTCGTGCGGGCTACGATATGGCGCAATTCCCAGTTGGCGAAGCTGTGCGCGGTATCGATAGCAAAGGTTTCGACTTCAGCCTGAACTGGAGCCGAAAGCGCAAGGCCAAGAGCGAGGCTGAGCGAGATCAGGGAAAGTCTGGTTCGGCTGGTCAGGTTGGTGTTTTGCATGATGTCTCCTCGTCAAGTAAATATTCTGGTGCGCAATAGACACCAAGGGGCCGGAGTTTTCCGTGGCCCCTTTTATAGCATCACGACGTTGCTCAAGGTGTGACACCTGCCACACAAAGGCGGGGCGTGTGTGCGGCCCCGCCAATTCCCGTTTAGCGCCAATTGCTGTCACGCTTTTCCGAACGGATGTTGCGTGCGGCACGATCAAGCCGCTGATCGAGTTCCGCCCATTCATTCCGGCTCAGGTGTCGATCAGCCAGAAAATCTCTTTGCAACTGCTCGATTTCCTTTTGCTCATGTACCAACTTTCTGACTTCACGTTGAGACAGGCTGCCGATACGCAGGCCATGCATGATTTTGTCAATCTGTGTCTGTTGCCGGCTATCAATCAAGTGGCTTGCTTCGCGTGGTTTGAAGCCACGGGAAGCGTCATGGTCATAGCTGGCGGGAGAAAAGTTGGCGTAATCGGGGGAATGCGGAGCGTAAGGAGTTGCGAAATGTGATGAGTGATTGCCCCAACTGTTCGCTTGGCTCGCTCCGGCAAGCAGGGTCAGCGAGGAAATGGCGGCGATGGCCAAGGTTTTAACGATGCGATTGTTTTTCATGACATGCTCCTGAGTAAGGTGATGGGCCGGCACACTGAATGTGTGTCGGTGAGATCACTTTAGGGCGCTGCTGTAAGCCGCACGTGTCTGCGCTGTTTGCAATTGTTACGATTGGTTTCATCCTGCCTGTGCTGTTTTCCTGGTATTGATTCAAGGCGGTTAAATCCCGCAACAAGAGTGATGTTTAATCTGCGATTTGCTTCTCAATGTTGGCGAATCATCATGATTGACGAAAAAATGACGGTTAATAGATCTTGATTCGCGTAGCTGCCTGTTTTAACTCAGTCTGGTTCTGTTCTTCGTGACGGCACAAGAGGTCTGTAAATTGCTTTCAAAAGCACTCATGATCAAATCAAATCTCGCCTGCGTCATTGTTGGCCGCGTTTTTGGCAACCGCATTGGCAACCGCGTTGGCAACCAAACCGGCAAACGACGCTCGCGCAGCGCATGTGCAGGTTTTACGTTGATTGAACTGGCCATTGTTCTGGTCGTGATTGGTCTGCTGCTGGGCGGAATTCTCAAAGGCCAGGAACTGATCGAGAGTGCACGGGCGAGAAATCTGATTTCGCAACTGGACAGCATCAAGGCCGCCTACTTCACCTTTCAGGATAAATATGGCGCGCTGCCTGGGGACTACCCAGGGACTTTGGCGCGATCCAACCTGTCTGGCATTGAAAACGATTCGATCGGCGGTAATTCGGATGGTGTGGTGCGGGATACGCCGCAAGCGCGAGAAAGCCTGCTGGTCTGGGTACATTTATCGCATGCGAATCTGATTTCTGGGCATTACCGCGCCAGCGGCAGCCAGCCTGACCCTGCTTCGGAATGGCCGCGCAACCCGTATGGCGCAACCTTGCAGTTGCAATACGATGCCCAGTTTGCCGGATCCGGCGGTGGCGCCAGACTGAACCTGAAGACCGGTAGTCAGGTACCGGCGCGGATACTGGCCGAGATCGATCGCAAGATCGACGATGGCCGCGCCAACAGCGGCCAGTTTCGTTTCAGCGCCTACGGTGGCGGTGGCGGCCCGCCATCTGAAAGCCGCTGCTACGACCCGCAAAACGGATATTGGCGAGCGGCCGAAAATGAGGCGAATTGCGGCGCTGCGGCGCTGTTTTGAATTTCAACTGCCGCGCAAGGCGATTTCCGCCGCCGCCAGCGCATCCGGTTCGCCTCTGAGCAGTACGATATCGCCCGCTACAAGTTGAGTTTCCGGACTGTATTCCGCGCTCGGATTGCCGGGCCGCCGGAGGCCAACGACGCTGGCGCCCCATTTCTCAAAGGTCAGTTCGGCCAGGGTCTTGCCGCAGCCGGTATGACGCGGTTCGAGCAGGACTGAAGTCAGCCTCTCGCCACCCGTTTCATCCTCGGTTTCGTCGGTCAAGCCGCGAAAATAACCGCGCATCGCGCCATAACGTGCTTCCCGTGTTTGCCGGATGCGCTTCAACACGCGGGTCAATGGCACGCCGGCCATCAGCATGGTTTGCGAGGCGAGCATCAGCGCGCCTTCCATGCGTTGTCATCCACGGTGCGGACGATGATCGGTGCATCGGGTCGCAAACGCTGCACCGAGGCAATGATTTTCAGCGCCGAGGGCGTGTGCGCGAAGCTCACCACGACCGCCTTTGCGCGCTGCACGCCGGCCGCCATCAAGACTTCGGTGCGGGTCGAGTCGCCGAAAACAACGTTGTCGCCCGCTTGCGCCGCAGCACGAACCCGGCGCGGGTCGTGGTCGAGCGCGATGAAAGGGATATGTTCCGATTCGAGCAGCCGGGCCAGGCTCTGGCCGCTACGACCATAGCCGCAAAGAATCACGTGTTTTTGTTTGCCGAACGCGCGCGTTGCGATCTCATGCACGCCACGCGCCTGCTCCATCCAGGCGCCGCCTTCCATGCGTTGCGCCAGGCGGGTTCCCGCCATCAGCAGCAATGGCGCCGCCAGCATCGACAAAACCATCGCCGCCAGAATGATCTGATGCATTTCAGGCGCCAACAGGCTGTTCGCCAGGGTCAGGCCGAGCAGCACGAAACCGAATTCACCGGCTTGCGCCAGGCCGGTGCCGACGCGCATCACAACCGGCCAGGATTGGGTGAACAAGCCGGCCAGCAAAGCGATCACCAGTAGTTTGCCGAAGACCAGCAACAACAGGATGGCCAACACTTTTTCCCAATGCTGGGCAACGATTTGCAGATCCAGCATGAGGCCGACGGAGACGAAGAAGAGTCCCATCAACACATCCCGGAATGGGCGGATGTCGGCCTCGACCTGATAGCGATATTCCGTTTCGGCAATCAAGACACCGGCCAGGAAAGCGCCCAGCGCGAGTGAGAGTCCGGCGCGATCGGTGATGTAAGCCAGGCCAAGGGTGACCAGCAAGACGTTGAGCATGAACAATTCGCTCGATTTGCTTTGCGCGACGATGTGAAACCATGGCCGCATCAGCTTTTGTCCAACCGCCAGTATCAGCGTCAGGACCAGCACGGCTTTCAGCGAGGCAAAAAGCAAGGCTTCACCCAGGCCGCTACTCTGCGCCAGCGCGGGGACAAAGATGATCAGCGGCGCGACGGCGAGATCCTGGAACAACAGCACACCAAGAATCAGGCGACCATGTTCGCTATCGAGTTCGTCGCGTTCAGACAACAACTTGCTGACGATAGCGGTGGAAGACATGGTGATGACACCACCCAGCGCGAGGCCGGTTTCCCAGGACAGACCGAGAACGAGACCGCAGACCATGACGATGAACATGGTGATCGTCACTTGCAGGCCGCCGAGTCCGAATACAGCCATCCGCATGGTTTTCAGACGAGCAAGCGAAAACTCGAGGCCGATCGAGAACATCAGGAAGACAACACCGAACTCGGCCAGATGCGCGGTTGGCGAATCTGCGCCCATGCCATGCAAAAAAGGCCCAAGGCCAATACCGATCAAAACGTAACCGAGCAAAGCCGGCATGCCGGCGGCTTTCAGCAGCGCCAGGGCGAAAACGCCAGCGGCAAGCAGGATTAGAGTCAGTTCGAGTGTGGAGTGCATTTCGGTTGCTAGAGCGGTCAGGGGCTAATCGCTATACTTGTGAACCATTATGTTGGGTTCCATTATGACATCCCGCTCCCCACCCCCCGCCGAGATCCTCGAGCTTGCCAAGCGCACGCTTGAAATTGAAGCGGCGGCGGTTCTGCAATTGGTCGCCCGCGTGGACGACAGTTTTCTGCGCGCGGTGGATACGCTTTTAGCGTGCCATGGTCGAGTGGTCGTGTCGGGCATGGGCAAGTCCGGTCATATTGGCGGCAAGATCGCCGCCACGCTGGCCAGTACTGGTACGCCGTCCTTTTTCATGCATCCGGCCGAGGCCAGCCATGGCGATCTGGGCATGATCACTGGCCAGGACGTGGTCATTGCCCTTTCTAATTCCGGTGAGAGCGCTGAACTCGCGGCGATTTTGCCGCTGATCAAGCGGCGCGGCGCCAAGTTGATCAGCATGACCGGGAACCCGGCTTCCACGCTGGCGAAGGCATCGGATATTCATCTGGATGCCGGTGTCGAACAAGAAGCTTGCCCGCTCAATCTCGCCCCCACCGCCAGCACGACGGTAGCTTTGGCGCTGGGTGATGCGTTGGCGGTGGCGACGCTGCATGCGCGTGGCTTCAGCGCCGAGGACTTTGCCCGCACGCATCCTGGCGGTGCGCTGGGGCGGCGTTTGCTGGTGCACGTGCATGATCTGATGCATCGTGATGCGGCATTACCGGTGGTCGATGAATCCGCCAGCTTGAAACAGGCGTTACTGGAAATGACGCGCAAGGGGCTTGGCATGACCGCAGTTGTCGATGCCGAATCCCGCTTGGTTGGAATTTTTACCGACGGCGATCTGCGTCGATTGCTCGATCAGGATGTCGATGTGCGCAGCGCGATGATTGCCCAGGTCATGCATCGTCGGCCACATACTGTCGCGGCTTCCGATCTGGCGGTCGAGGCAGTGCGCCTGATGCAGGAATACAAGGTGAATGGCCTGTTGGCGCTGGATGATGACGGCCGCCTTGCAGGTGCGTTGAATATGCACGATCTTTTGCGCGCGGGGGTGGTATGAGGTGCTGGGCATGAATCAGATGGATCAAGCCGGGGTGGAAGGGATGGAAAGGGGCGATGTTCGCTTGGATATCGAGCAGCGCGCCCGCGCGGTGCGCATGCTGGTGTTTGATGTCGATGGCGTGCTCACTGATGGCAGCCTGTTCTATGACAATCAGGGGCAGGAATACAAAGCTTTCAATTCGCGCGATGGCCATGGCATCAAGATGTTGCGCGCCAGCGGCGTCGAGACCGGCATCATCACCGGTCGCACATCCCAGATCGTGCTGCACCGCGCCCGCAATCTGGGCATCGGGCAGATCTACCAGGGCGCGGAAGACAAGTTGGAAGCGCTGCAAAGCCTTTTACGGGAAACCGGTCTGGCGCCGGAACAGATTGCTTATATGGGTGACGATGTGGTCGATTTGCCGGTGCTGAATCGGTGTGGTCTGGCGATTACCGTGCCAGACGCGCCCGAAGAAGTTAAACGGCGCAGCCAGGTGATCACCTTGGCCAATGCCGGACGCGGTGCGGCGCGAGAAGCGTGTGAATTGATCATGCGGGCGCAAGGCACCTGGGCTGCCCAGATCGCCCTCTACGACCGCTGAACGCATCCTTCCGAAGTCCGGTTTGCCGACTGATTCCACCTGGATATTGCAAACATGAGCCTGGGCTACCAAGTTCACTGGCCACCGTTGGTGTTGGCTTTATTCCTGGCGCTGCTTGGTTTCTGGCTGAATCAGGTCGCTGTGCGGATACCTTCCGTCGACGACGCGGGTTTCGAACATGAACCGGACTACGTGGTCGAGGAGTTCAACGCGCTGGCGTTCAATGAAGCCGGCAAGCCGCGCCATCGGTTGATGGCTGAACGCATGACGCACTATATGGATGACGACACCACCGTGTTGGAAAAGCCGATGTTTTTCTCGCTCGATCAGTCGCTTCCGGTGGAAGTGAGGTCACAACGGGCGCAAATTTCGGCCGATGGCAAGCAAGTCTATTTCCTGAATCAGGTCCGTCTCACCCGGGCTGGCGGGACAGGGCAAATGCCCGTCAGTCTGGATACAGAGTATCTTCACGTTTCTCCGGATGAACGCATCATGCGCACGAATCAATTTTTCACGCTTAGCCAGGGTGCTTCCGTGATCACTGCGAATCAGTTGATGATTGATGACAGCAAGGGTTTGATGACGCTTTCCGGTGGCGTGAAAGCGGTTATTGAACAATCATCTCAACTCCCTCAACCAGGAAATCAAAAAAATGCGCATTGAATGGCTGTTTGCCAGTCTAGTTTGCAGCTTCTCGATGCTGGCTTTCCCCGCCCATGCCGAAAATGCCGACAAGTCGAAACCGATCAACCTGGAAGCGGATAGCGTTCGGGTTGAGGATTCCAAACAAGCCGCGATTTATGAGGGCCATGTCGTGATGACCCAGGGCTCGCTGAGGATGACCGCAGACAAGATTGAATTCCGCCAGGACGCCAAGGGATTTACTGTCGGAAACGCGAGCGGGAGTCCGGTTTACTTCCGGCAAAAGCTGGATGGCCGGGAAGAATTTGCCGAGGGTTGGGCCGACCGCATTATTTATGATGGCGGCGCCGACAAGCTTCAGTTGAGCGGCCAGGCGCGTCTCAAGCGCGGCGCTGACGAACTGCGCGGTAGCCTGATCCTTTACGATGCCAAGACCGAGTTTTACCAGGCGCAAGGCAGTAGCAATGGGGTCAAGGGACGCGTCAGGGCGGTGATTCAGCCTAAGAATGTCCCGCTCGCCAACGAGTCTTCTCAGGTTGCCAAACCGTGAGTGTGTTGAGCGCCGAGAATCTGGCCAAGCGCTACAAGTCGCGCCAGGTTGTGACAGACGCGTCGATTCGCGTCGAGAGTGGCGAAGTGGTTGGCCTGTTGGGGCCGAATGGAGCAGGCAAGACAACCTGTTTCTACATGCTGGTCGGACTGATCCGCGCCCAGTCAGGCCGGATACGTCTGGACGATGTCGACCTGACCAGCATGCCGGTTTACAAGCGGGCGCGGCTGGGGCTCTCTTACCTGCCGCAGGAACCCTCGATCTTTCGGCGACTGTCGGTGGCTGACAACATCGCCGCCATGCTCGAGTTGTGCGGTCACAAGGCGGCGGAGGTCGAGACGCGGCTGGAGAACCTGCTGGAAGATATGCATATCACGCATTTGCGCGAAGCGCCGGCGGCCGGGTTGTCAGGTGGTGAGCGGCGACGGGTTGAAATCGCGCGCGCGCTGGCGACATCGCCCCGATTCATTCTGCTGGACGAGCCGTTTGCCGGTATCGATCCGATTTCCGTCATCGACATTCAGAAGATCGTTGGTTTTCTGACCGAACGCGGCATCGGCGTTTTGATCACCGACCATAACGTGCGAGAAACGCTGGGCATCTGCAACCGTGCCTATATTCTCAATGCGGGCCAGGTGCTGGCTGCCGGGACGCCAGATGAAATCATTTACAATGAAGACGTTCGCAAGGTGTATCTCGGTGAACACTTCAGACTCTGAACGTTTCGATCCTTCCATCGTCAAGCGACCCATTTTCCCGCTTCACCCATGAAGCAGAGCCTACAGCTCAAGCTGCATCAGCAGCTCACCCTAACCCCGCAACTACAGCAATCAATCCGCCTGTTGCAGCTTTCCACATTGGAGCTGAGTCAGGAAATATCGCAGATGCTGCAGGACAACCCGCTGCTCGAACGGCTGGATGGCGAGGATCGATTTGACGGTGGGGCGAGCGCCGCGACTGTTGATACGCAAAATCAAACCGGTAGCGAAGGCGACAGAGAAACGCCGCAGGAAGAGCCGCGCCAGGAACGTGACGACATTTATGAAGAAATGGCCTGGGGCGACCGCGCGGTTTCCGGCTCCGGCAGCGGCAGCAATGATGACGATGACGAGCATGGCTTCCAGCAAGCCGATACCAGCCAGACCGGCCTGCATCAACATCTAGCCGATCAACTTTCGTTGTCGCCGCTGAGCCAGCGCGATCGCCAGCTGATCGCGCTGCTGATCGAGGCGCTGGACGATGATGGTTACCTCTCCACCACGCTGGAAGAACTCGAGACCCTGTTCCCGGAGGAGATGGAGCTGGACCCGCTGGAGCTCTCCACCGCATTGAAATTGCTGCAGAGTCTTGATCCGACCGGGGTCGGTGCACGCGACCTGGGTGAATGCCTGTGGTTGCAGTTGAAAGCCTTGCCGGCAACGACGCCGAATCTGGAGAAGGCGAAAGTCCTGGTACGTGACCATCTCGGCCTGCTGGCGGACCGGGAATACGGCAAGATCAAACGCCTGCTGGATATCTCGGACACCGAATTCACTTGCCTGCGGCATTTGGTCACCTCGCTCAATCCCCGCCCTGGCAGCGCATTCACGCCGCTTGATACACGCTATGTCGCGCCGGATGTGTTCGTAAAAAAGGTCAAGGGCATGTGGATGGTCAGCCTGAATGCCGAGGCCGTGCCGAAGCTGCGGATCAACGAGATGTACGCCGGTATTCTGCGCGGCAACAAGGACGGCGGTAGTTCGCTCAGTGTGCAATTGCAGGAGGCGCGTTGGTTGATCAAGAACGTGCAGCAGCGATTTGAGACTATTCTGAAAGTGTCCCAAGCCATCGTTGATCGCCAGCGTATGTTTTTCGAGCACGGGGATGTGGCCATGCGGCCGCTGACCCTCAAGGAAATCGCCGATACCGTGGAGTTGCATGAATCCACGATATCGCGTGTCACCACCCAGAAGTACATGATGACGCCGCGCGGACTGTATGAATTCAAATACTTCTTCGGCAGTTCACTCGCCACCGACGAAGGCGGCGCCACCTCCAGCACGGCGATCCGCGCATTGATCAAGCAATTCATTGAAGCAGAGAATCGAACCAAGCCGATTTCCGATAACACCATTGCTGAACTGTTGGGCAAACAAGGTTTTGTGGTTGCCCGACGCACCGTAGCCAAGTACCGGGAGTTGCTGAATATTCCTCCCGCCAACCAGCGCAAGTCGATCTGACTTGCGCATTATTGAAGGAGTTCTGTATGAACCTCACCATCACGGGTCATCATCTGGAAATTACGCCTGCCATTCGCGGTTATATCGAGGAGAAAATGGGGCGGATCAAACGGCATTTCGATCAAGTGATCGACGTCTCGGTCATCCTCACGGTCGAGAAACTGAAGCACAAAGCGGAAGTCAATCTGCATTTACGCGGCAAGGATATCTATGTAGAAGCGATCGAACCCGATATGTATGCATCGATCGATGCTCTGGTCGACAAACTCGACCGTCAGGTCGTCAAGCACAAGGAAAAGACCGGTGATGTCAACCGAGCATCTGGCGGCGTAAAAGGCCAAATCGCCGAAGTCGACTAATCGCCAGACATGAACGCGCGGGCCTGAACCCCTGGCTGCTGGCAGACAGCGGGTTCATGGCAGCGCGTTCAGACTCAGCAAGCTCTCAATCGCCACTCCCATGAATCTCATCACACCTTTATTGAAGCCCGTTAATGTCCTGGCGGACTTTGAAACCACCAGCAAGAAACGCCTGTTTGAACAAGCTGGCCAGATGTTTCTGGATAGCGATGGCGTCTCGGCCGCTGAAGTATTCGACAGCCTATTTTCACGCGAGAAGCTCGGTTCCACCGCGCTTGGCTATGGCATCGCCATTCCGCATGGCCGCATCAAGCATCTGAAGGAAACCGCCTGTGCCTTCATTCGCCTGAAAGCCCCCACAAATTTTGATGCACCGGACAATCAGCTGGTGGATCTGGTTTTTGTCCTGCTGGCACCCGCTGCCGCCACCGATCTGCATTTGCAGATTCTGGGCGAATTGGCGGCGATGTTTTCCGACGAAGACTTTCGTGCTCGTTTACGCGCCGCGCCCGATGCTGCCGAACTGCACCGCCTGATTACCGAGTGGACGCCCTGATGCCTTTCGGCAACCGGCAACATGAGCTTGTTTCGCACCACCCGATCACGGTGGCTGCGTTGTTCAGTGCTGTCGGCGAGCGTCTTCGGCTGACCTGGATCGCGGGCCATGCCGGCGGTGAAAAGCTGCTGACTTCCGATACCGTGCAAAAGCCCAGTCTGGCCCTGATCGGCCACCAGAATTTCATCCACCCGAACCGCGTCCAGGTTCTCGGCTGTGCGGAAATGGACTATTTGCGCAAGCTGCCGGGCAACAAATTGGACGAAGCGGTTGATTACCTGTTTTCCAACGAGATCGCCGCCGTGGTGATCGCGAATGGCGAAAGCGTGCCCGAAGTGATGATGGAGCATGCCGAGCGCACCGCCACACCCTTGTTCTCTTCACCCGAGGCCGGCCCACAATTGATGCGGCTGCTGTCGCACCTGATGGCGCAGGCGTTGGCGCCATCGACTGTATTGCATGGGGTTTTCCTTGAGGTATCCGGCCTTGGTGTATTGATTACCGGCGCGCCCTCCGCTGGCAAGAGCGAACTGGCGCTGGAGTTGATTACCCGCGGCCACCGGCTGATTGCCGATGACGCGCTGGAAGTGTTTGCCGTTTCGCCGGACACGCTGGAAGGGCGTTGCCCCACATTGCTGCTCGATTTCATGGAAGTGCGCGGACTCGGCGTGCTCAATGTGCGCCGCTTGTTCGGAGACACCGCCGTCAAGCAGAAGAAGAATCTGAAGCTGATCATTCACCTGACGCTGGCGGATGAAGCGAACCACAACTGGCAAGAAGTTGATCGCCTGAACATGGCCGCCAGTACGCGCAGCATTCTGGGCGTCGATGTCCCGGAAGTGCGGATTCCGGTCGCTATCGGCCGCAACCTGGCGGTGCTGGTCGAGGTCGCAGTGCGTAACCATATCCTCAAATTGCGCGGCTTCGATTCGGTGCAGGAATTCACCGAACGGCATCGTGCCGCGATTGAGGCCAACGGGCAGTAAACCACTTAGGAGCGGAGCGTTTTTCCATGCGCATCATCGTCATCAGCGGACTCTCCGGTTCAGGTAAAAGCGTCGCCCTGAAGGTGCTGGAAGATACCGGCTTTTATTGCGTCGATAACCTGCCCGCCGCTTTGCTGCCAGAGACCGTTGAATATCTGCGCATGTCCGGTGTCACCGATGTGGCAATCAGCATTGACGCCCGCAGTGGCGCCGGCATTCCCGGTTTACCCAACGATCTGGAGCGGTTGCGGCAACGTTACGACCTGCGTGTGCTGTTTCTCACCGCCAAGGACGCCACGCTGGTGAGACGTTTTTCAGAAACCCGCCGCCGGCATCCCCTGGCCACCGGCGACCGCTCGTTGGAGGAATGTATCCGCGCCGAACGCGAAATGTTGGAGCGCATCTCGGCCAACAGCCATCTGATGGATACCAGCGATCTGTCCGCCAACAATCTGCGCACCTGGATCAAGGATTTCCTTGAACTGAGCAGTGCCAATTTCACCTTGGTGTTTGAATCCTTTGGCTTCAAACATGGTATTCCGATGGATGCCGATCTGGTTTTCGACATGCGCTGTCTGCCCAACCCGCATTACGACGTCACACTGAAACCGTTGACCGGACGCGATGGCCCGGTCATCGCCTATCTGCAATCACAAAGCGTGGTGCAGGAGATGCTGGCTGATATCCATGCGTATGTTGCCAAATGGTTGCCGGCTTACATCAAGGACAACCGCAACTATTTCACCGTCGGCCTCGGCTGTACTGGGGGCCAGCACCGCTCGGTCTATTTCGCCGAGACGCTGGCCGACCTGTTCAGCGAGCAGCAACAGGTGCTGATCCGGCATCGGGAATTGACCTGAATTGGCGGCGTCCGCATTGCGTCCAGGCGACTGGCTGATTGCCGGCGCGGGCGTGGTATTGCTCGCAGCGCTCTGGCTGCGGCAGGTAGACAGCCTGGAAGGACAGGTGGTGATTCGTCAGGATGGCCAGGTGTTTCAGACCGCCAGCTTGCGCCTGAATCGGATCATCGAGGTTGCCGGGCCACTTGGCATCAGCCGGATCGAAATCCAGGCCGGTCGCGTGCGGGTTGCCGCCGACCCCAGCCCGCGCCAGCTCTGTGTCCGCCAGGGCTGGATTCCGTCGGGGGGCGCGGCAGTCTGTTTGCCGAATCGGGTCAGCGTGGAAAATGCCGCCGCCGGTTATGACACCCTCAACTATTGAGCTCATTCCCAGCCAGGAAGATCGGCGCATCGCTGGCCTGGCTGCCGCCGCGATCGGCTTGACCTTGGCGGAGGCCGCGATTCCGTTGCCGATTCCCGGCATCAAACCCGGCTTGGCCAACATCGTCACCTTGCTGGTGCTGTATCGCTACGGCTGGCGTACCGCCGCCTGGGTAGCCGGTTTGCGCATCGTCGCCGGGGCGCTGGCGCTGGGTCAGTTCCTGACCCCGACCTTCGTCCTCAGCCTGGCTGGCGGAGTGATGAGCCTGGCGATGCTGGCTGTCGCGATGCATCTGCCGGCGCGCTGGTTTGGCCCCGTCGGCCTGTCATTGTTGGCTGCATTCGCGCATATTGGCGCCCAGCTCTGGCTGGTCGATGTCTGGTTGCTGCCGGGTGCGAGCATTCTCGGCCTGTTGCCCTTGTTTCTCAGCGCGGCTTGGTTGACCGGCCTCGGCAACGGTCTGGCGACCACCTATTTACTCGGCAAGCTTAGCCCCCCACCCACGGAGTCTTCCACATGAAACGAATCACCCTTGCCCTCACCGGCGCATCCGGCATGGCCTATGGCTTGCGGCTGCTGGAATGCCTGCTGCGTGCCGGCTGCAAGGTGGACCTGTTGCTGTCGCAGGCGGCGCGGATCGTCGCCAAACAGGAACTTGATCTGCAATTGCCTAGCGGCAATGCGGAACTGGTGGAAATGTTCAACGCGCGCTTCAGTGGCCACAGCGGCAGGTTGGCAGCCTATGGCAAGGAAGAATGGTTTGCACCGGCCGCATCCGGCTCGAATCCGGCGGACGCGATGGTGATTTGCCCCTGCACCATGGGCAGCCTGGCAGCCATTGCGCACGGCCTCGCCGATAACCTGATCGAGCGCGCCGCCGACGTGATTCTGAAAGAAAAGCGGCCATTGATTCTGGTGGCGCGGGAAACGCCGTTTTCCCTGATCCACCTGCGCAACATGACGGCACTGGCCGAGGCGGGTGCCACCATCCTGCCAGCGAATCCAGGTTTTTATCATCGGCCGCAAAACGTCGAACAGGTGATTGATTTCATTGTTGCGCGCGTTCTTGACCAGCTTGGCATTGCGCATGAATTGATGAAACGCTGGGGTGAATAGGTCAATCGCCTGTATTGGCTTCTGTCGCTCACGTTTTGGGGTGTGACTTGGCGACACCGTCATAAATCTGGGTATAGCCACCAATGCCCATCAGTAGCCGAACGACGCCATAGGCGAGCCAGGAGGCGAAGCGGGCGTACCACGGCACATGCCGCCAGGTGCGCCGGAATATCTGATGCGCACCGCACGCCAGCGCATTTTCCAGGCTGGCTTGCAGTTGCCCGGCGAAGACACGGTCATGTACCACCACATTCGCTTCGCGGGAGAGCAGCAGGCTGAACGGGTCAATATTGCTCGACCCGACAGTGGCCCAGGTGTCATCGATTACCGCCACCTTGGCGTGCCATTCGCTGGCGTGGTATTCGTGCAGCTCGACGCCATTTTCAAGAAAGTGGCGATACAGGGCGCGCGCCGCCAACTGGTAAAGCGGGTGATCGGAACGTCCCTGCACGATCAAGCGAACCCGCACGCCGCGCCGAACCGCATCGATCAGCGCATGCCGAAAGCGGAGCCCGGGCAGGAAATAGGCATTGCCGATCAGGATTTCGCGCCGTGCGCGCCGAATCGCGCGCAGATAGGCCACTTCGATCGCCCGCCGCTGGCTGACGCTATTGCGGGTGAGAAAGGTGGCCCGTTGCGTGCCGATCGGGTGGGTTGAGGGCTTCAGCCAGGCCGCCTCGCCGCGATTCAGTCCCAGCCGGCTCCACATCACCCGCTGCCAGAGTTGCCACGCGGCGATGTGCATATCGGCGACCAGCGGACCTTCGACCCGCACGGCGTAATCCTGGCGCGGCGCAGCCAGGTTGCGCCCGTTCAGGTCGTCGATCAGGTTGATGCCGCCGACGAATCCGATGCAGGCATCGATCACCGCCAATTTGCGATGCATGCGCCGCAAACGCCTGCGTTGCAGCAGCATGAAGCCGCGTTCAGGGCGGAAGAACAACACGTTGACGCCGGCGGTGCGCAGTCTGTTCAGCCGTTCCGGGGCGAACCCGCGCGAGCCGTAACCATCCAGCAAAAGGCGGGTTTCGACGCCGCGTTGGGCGGCGCGCATCAAGGCTTCGGCTACCGCATCGGCGGCGGCATCGTTGGCGAAGATATAGCTTTCGAGGTGGATTTCGCGCTGCGCCGAAACCAGCGCCGCGATCAATGCGGGGAAGTAATCGGCACCGTTTTCCAGCAGGGTCAGCCGGTTGCCCCCTTTAATCATGCCGGGAATATTGCAGATTCAGTGGCCGCTTTAGTGGCCGCCTCAGGCCAGCGGTCGCAACTGGGCGGTCAGCGCGGCGTGGTCGGACAGGCGCCGCCAGCGTTGACCATGCAGAACATGGGCCGAGGCGATGCTGAAGCCGCGCACATAAATGCGGTCGAGCGACAGAAAGGGCAGCGCGGCCGGGAAACTGCGAGCATGCCGGCCGTGGTGGGATTCAAAGACTTCTTTCAGACCAAGTTCATCCGCCAGATAGGAACTGGTGCGCTGGCGCCAGTCGTTGAAGTCGCCGGCGATGATCAGGGGCGCGTCATCCGGCACCATGCGGCGAATGCGTTCGCTGAGCTGGTGAATCTGTTTGCGGCGGCCGGCTTCGTTCAGCGCCAGATGCAGGCAGATGGCGTGCAGTGGCTGCGCCATGTTCGGCACTGCGAGTTCGCAATGCAGCAGGCCGCGGCTTTCGAAGGCATGCGCAGAAATATCGACGTTTTCCCAGCGCAGGATGGGAAAACGGGAAAGGATGGCGTTGCCATGATGGCCATGTTCGTAGACCGAGTTCTTGCCATAGGCAAAATCGTTCCACAGGTCGCCGGCAATGAACTCATGCTGCGGCATCGCCGGCCAGGATTCGAATCGGTGGGCGCCGCGCGCATGGTGGCCCTGGACTTCCTGCAGAAACACGATTTCGGCGTTCAGTCCCATCAGGCTGTCGCGCACATCATGCAAGACGATGCGCCGATTGAAGAATGACAGTCCCTTGTGAATGTTGTAGCTGGCGATGCGAAGTGACGGGCTCATATTTAATGTGCTTTGTCAGCTTCCTGATCTGTTTCTTTCCCGGCTTTCTTGTCAGTTGTCTTGTCCGCACTCTTCTCATCCGTCGCTTCCGCTTCCGATTTTTTCTCCGGCGTCTCTTCGCCCTCGTTTTCTTCCGCCTTCTTAGGCTTCTTCTTTGGCGTCAGGGATTCGGGTGGAATGGTGGGCACCACCGCTTGCATGTTGTTCTTCAACATGTATTCGTTCATTTCTTTCCAACCGGCAAAGACAGCGGACTTTGAAGCCTGCTTGTTGAGCTGATAGCAATCTTCCAGGCCGCGTCCGGCATGCCGGCAGGCGCCGCCGACGGCTTTGCCTTCGGCTTCGATTTTGGTCGGATCGGCAAATCCGGCGCGTTCCTTGACCTGGTCACAGCCTAGCAGGGGCAGCGCGCAGGCCAACAACATCGATAAGCGTGCGGCAGTCAACAATGGCAGTTGCAATTTCTGGCGTGGCGACATCTTTGGGCTACTAGCGCGACAGATAGGGAGACATATAGGGTGAATTCAGTGCTGGCGGGTTATAGCCGCTTCCACGTCGCGACTCGAGCGTGCGCCGCTCCGCCTCGCGGCCGACGGCTTCGAAGCGGGCACGAACCTCATCTTCGACAAAGTACCCCGAACCCAGCGGGGGAATCGGGCTCATCGGCACAATGTGAGCCCGGTAAAACAGGGTGACAGGGGCTTTGTCGCCGACGATGCGCCATTCACCAGTCATCGAAACCAGCTTGCCCGAGATGGCGCGAAAGCGGATCACGCTGTACGGGGTTTCCTCCAGCGCCAGCACCACCTGATCCGGCATGACGAAGGCGAACAGGCCGGCTTCGGCAATCTGCTCGACGCGTTTGGGGGCGCCAGGTGCCGAGATGACACGGCTTGAAACCATGTCCGGGATAAAGGTCGCCAACCGGTTGTAGTCGGTAATCGTCCCCCATAACGTGCGGGCATCGGTCTGCAGAACTTGTGATGCTTCTACCTTGACGCCCGACAAACCGGTATTGGCTTTGACCTTGGCAGTCCCGGATGCTGCGGTTGCCGTGCCCAGCAACAGGAAAACTGCCAGAAAAAAAGCGGGTTTCATTCCTTCTTCCTTTTCATTACTTGCATCTCGTGGGCAAATGCTTCAACCCAGGTTCGTACTTGCTGCTCGATGATAGTCACCGCGAGCGGGGGGGGGAAAGGGGATTTCATCAAATCCATTTGCATGCGGTAGCTCAAATCGAGTGGTTTGCCGGGCTTAATGTTCCACTCCCCTTGAACATCCTTCAATGGACCGCTGATAAAGGCCACCCGAATCACCCCTGGCTGCCCTTCCGGCCTGAGTTCTTCAATCTTGACCACGCCCTGGAAGGGCATGCGGAACTGGCCCGCGATGACCGTGCCGCGTTGCTCAACCCACTTTGATGTGTTGCGTTCTTCCAACAGTCGACTGCTGTTAAGGCCGGGAACGAATTCGGGAAAACGCGCGTAGTCGGTTAAAACAGCCCAAGCCGTAGTTTGGTTGACCGGGACTTCCAATTGTCCTTCCACCATCAGCATACTGCCGGTCTGACGCACATTCATTCGGGTCTCGGCCGCAAGCGTCAGTTGCACAAGCAGGCAGGATAGAAACAGAGTTTGGAGTAGAGTTTTCACAATTGTTTTCACAATAAACGTCATTTAACGTCGTCCAGCACAGAAGAGCCGGCCTTGTACCCACCTATCGGGGGGGCAGACAGTTCGATTGATCGCACCATTATTGCCAATTGACGAAGTATATCCATGCCTTCCATTTTTCGTTCTCATCGTCTCACTGACCTGATTCTTGCGTTGGTTTTGTTGCTCGGCGCCTGGGCCTATCACGCCATGCCGAGGGCGCAATACCCCGAGGTGGAACTCAACTGGGTAGCGGTCGCGGTGGTCTGGCCGGGCGCGACGGCGCGCGATGTGGAACGTGAGATTGCGTTGCCGCTGGAGGCTGCGGCGCGCCGGGTCGGCGATGTCCGCTTTGTTGCCGCCACCTCGCGTGACCACGTAGCTACCCTGCTGGTGCGCTTCCACGATCTCGACCAGAGCCGCTTCGAGCGTCGCCTGGCGGCGCTGGATCGCGAGATTCGCCAGGCTTCGGCCGATTTCCCGAAGGAAGCGCGGCCGCCGCAGGTGATCGAACTGACCTCGTCGAATTTTTTCCCCACTGCGATGGTGGTGGTCAGCGCCGGGACCGCCGACAGCGCGTCGAATGGCCGTGTCTGCGAACTCGCCGAGGCGACACGCGGCAAGCTGGAAAAATTGCCCGGTGTCAGCCGCATCTGGACTTACGGCATGCGCAGCCGCGAACTCGCGGTGACCTTCGATCCTGCCGCGCTGGAACAGCATGCTGTCTCGCTGGAAGACCTGACCCGCACCGTTGCCGAGCAGACACGCAGCCTGCCGGCTGGCATGGCCGACATGGGCGGCCGACGTTACGCGATGCGGGTGGAAGGCCTCAACCCGAATCCGGATTTCCTGGCCGAAATTCCAATCACCGGCGCCGATGGCCGGATGGTCGAAATCGGCGAAGTCGCCCGCGTTGCCAACGGCATCGCGCCAGCCCGCGAACTGGTTCGCCTGGATGGCAAGCCGGCGGTGCTGCTGTCGGTGATCAAGCGGGAGAACGTCAATACGCTGGAATTGACCGAAGCCATTCATGCAATGGTGAAGCAAACCAACGCAACATTCGGCGCGCCGATCCTGACCTTGCTCGATGATCAGAGCGCGACAACGCGGGAAGCGATCGGGGTGATGGAGGCGAATGCACTGTTCGGTCTTGGCGTGGTGTTGCTGGTGACCTGGTTCTTCCTCGGCCATCGGCTTGCTTTGCTGACCAGCATCGGCGTGCCGTTCGCCCTCGCCGGCATGTTCCTGGCGCTGTATCTGATGGGCCACACGCTGAATGTTTCCGTTTTGCTTGGTGTCGCCATCGTGCTTGGCATTCCGCTCGACGACGCGGTGGTGGTGGCGGAGGCCATCCGCTTGCGCCTGGCCGCCGGCATGGAGCGCACGGCGGCGGTGAGCGCGGCGCTGAAGGAAGTGGCGCGGCCGGTGACCGCTTCCATTTTCGCCACCTGTCTGGCTTTCGCACCGCTGTTGTTCCTGCCCGGGCTGATGGGGCGATTCATGTTCGTCACGCCGCTGGCGGTGATGCTGACGTTGTTGTGCAGCTTGCTCGCCTCGCTCTGGATACTGCCGCGGCATGCCGTGGCCTGGGGCGATGGCGGTGCAGACAGCGGCTGGCGCGATGCGTTCGCGCGTCACTTGCGGCGTTATTACGGCAAAGCACTGCTCTGGAACATACGCCGTCCGGCACCGGTTTTTGTGCTGTTCACCAGTGTGTTTCTGCTTGCCGGCGCTTCCCTGGCGCTGGAGTGGGTGAAGCCGCGCTGGTTCGCCTCGGATCCGCTACGGGTGTTCAACGTCAATGTGCAGATGCCGCCGGCGAGCAATCTGGAAACCACGCTGGCCGCCGCGCGCGAGCTGGAACTGGCGGCCAAGCGCATCGCCCGGCCAGGCGAACTGAACGCCACGCTGGCGATGGCCGGCCTGCAATTCACCCCGAGTGAACTGGTCATTGGCGAACAGATGGGCCAGGTTACGATCAGTCTGGCGCCGCAATCGGCGAGCGGCCGCAGTGTCAACGATTACGTCGCCGCGTTGCGGCCAGCGCTGCAAGCGGCGGGGGCAGAAAGCATTTCGGTGCAAGTGCTGTCGGCTGATTTGCCGATGCTGTCCAGCTTGTCCTTGCGCCTCACCGGCGCCTCGCTCGAACGTCTTGCCGAGGCGGCGCGTGATTTGCGCCTGGCGCTGGCCGAGCAGCCCGGCTTCAGCGACATGAACGATGACGCCGGTTTCAGCCAGCCGCGCCTGACTCTGCAAGTCGACGCTCCGGCGGCGGCGCGGGCCGGCCTCGATCCATTCAAGCTGGCGGCGCTGGTGCGGCTGCATTTCGAAGGCGTCGTGGTCGGCAAGATCGACGATGGCGCGCAATCGCTGGACGTGGTGGTGCGCGGCCAGGTGATGAATCAGGCGGAAGTGCAGGGCTGGCTGATGAAGCCCTGGCGGCTGCCAGATGGGCGCACGGTGAACCCGGCCGAGCTGTTCACGGTGACCATGGAGTCGACGCCGGGCGAGTTGCGCCGGGTCAACGGCGAACGCGCCATCACCCTGCACGCCGGCTTTGATCAGGAGCGCATCAGCGCACGCCAGGCGGTGGAAACGGTGGATATCGCATGGGCCAAGATCTCGCCGCGCCATGCCGGCGTCAGCCTGCAACAGGGTGGCGAACTGGATGATGTAAAAGCCAGCCTGCGCGATCTGATTGCCTTCCTGTTCCTTGGATTCGTCCTGATGTACGCCCTGTTGGCGGTGCAATTTGGTCGTCTGGTGCTGCCGCTGGTGATTCTGGCCACCACGCCGATGGCCCTGGCCGGGGTTGTGCTGGGCCTGTTGATCAGTGGCCAGCCGATCACGCTGTATACGTTGTATGGCTGCGTTGCGCTGTCCGGTGTCGCAGTGAACGCGTCGATCGTCCTGGTTTCGGCGGGCGAAGACCGGCTGGCGCGCGGCCAGCCTTCGCTGGCGGCGGCGTTCTATGCCGGCCGGCGGCGGCTGGTGCCGATCATCATCACCACGTTGACGGTGATCGGCGGCCTGGTTTCACTGGCGTTTGGTTGGGGCGGCGATTCGCTGCTCTGGGGCCCGCTCGCCGCCAGCATCATCTGGGGCCTGGCGGTGGCGACGCCGCTGACCTTGTTCGTGACGCCGCTGATGCACGGCTGGCTGATGCGCAAACGTCTGGCTAATACGCTCACCTGACACACACACCTGACACACACACCTGACACACGCACCTGACTATTCCCGCAATAACGTAACCGTCGCTTCGCCGCTGTGTTTACTGATGGCGAAGCGTACCTCGCAGTACTCGTTGACTTCATGCTGCGTGCTTGGGTCATCGGCGCAACTGCAACCGGCAATGATGCCGCTGTAGAACAGGCCGGCTTTGACCTGAATTTCGTCCGGCGTTTCAGCCAGATTCAGCAGCGTGACGCCGAGATTCGCGCCATTGGCGCTGCTGGAATGCGCCAGACCTTGCTGCAACGGCAGCAGATCGGGGTCCAGTTGTTTCACTTCCGCCTTGAACACCTCGGTGAAATCGGGTGTTTGCCAGGCGGCGATCGAGTCGGTTAGCCGCATCGTGGGCAACGGCATCAAGTGTTCAGCTTGCGAGCAACGTCGACCACCGCAGCCGCAAGCGCGCTGACGCGGCGCATCGAGGCTTCATCCAGCAGTTGCCCATCGGCGTTGAATGCCTGGTCCGCGTTGGGCACCGCAACCTTGTTCGGTAGCACCATCGCACCGACGGTTGTGAGGACGCGTTCGAGATGATCGAGACCTTGCAGCCCACCCAAGCCGCCCGGTGAAGCGGCCATGATGCCGGCGATTTTGCCGGTGAAGGGATTGCCGCCTTTGACGCGTGGTGTGCGCGAAATCCAGTCCAGCGTGTTTTTCAACAGCGCGGAAATGCTGTGGTTATGTTCTGGCGACGCGATGATCAAGCCGGCGTGGGCAGCAATGATGTCCTGCAATTTGAATGCGTTTTCCGGTGGGCCGTTTTCCGCTTCGATCTCACCGCTGAGCAACGGCATCGGGTAATCGGCCAGTTCCAGCAGGGTGGCTGCACCGCCCGCAGTATAG